>Ga0182030_10000170_pt1 | contig 111903 bp, 102 predicted proteins | sample 812S3MmetaG_FD_121299 | JGI IMG/M metagenome (GOLD analysis project Ga0182030, IMG submission 121299) | Permafrost microbial communities from Stordalen Mire, Sweden - 812S3M metaG (Illumina Assembly) | ecosystem: Environmental > Terrestrial > Soil > Wetlands > Permafrost | place: Sweden...
AACGCTTCACCGTCGTCCTTACGGACGCCAGCGCATGACTCCGGGCCAGCGTGGCTGGCTAGACCTTCACTGTATGCAATTTCCATTCACAACACCTCGCCGGTTTGACCGGCGCACGGAGTGGCCATGAACCGCAAGAATCTAAGCGAGCTGGTGGTGGCGGTGGCCGCGACCGCCGCTGTGTGCGGGACTGCGAGCGCGGCCACGCCGCAGAACACCGGGGACACGGGACAGCAGGCCGCTAGAGAGCTGGACGTCACACGCAACGCCTGGTCGGAATGCGTCCGAGCCGCGATACCGCGCCTCGACCAACCTCCAGCCACCTCGGACGCCGTAGCGCGAGCCGCCATGAATAGCTGCTCCGAGCAGTACGCGGACATGGTGCGGGCTCTGTCGCGCACGCTAGTGCCAACCTGCGGTCGGGACTCGGATTGCACACGCGACGCCCTGGCGAAAGCCCAGCGCGAGGCCACGCGGGCGGCTACCGACGAGGTCCTCACCGCGAGGATACGGGTCGCGGGCGCGCAAGTCCTCGAGTGTCAGTAAATCGACTTCATGACCGTCCCAGGCTCGCCCCCAGGGTAACCAGAAGCTCGTCCAGTTGCGCGAACGTCTCGGGCATCCCACCCTCCATCCCGGCGACGGCACGGTCGAGCGCTTCCTTCGAGGGATACAATTCACGCAGGACCACCAGCGTCTTGCCAGCTATTTCCTCGAAGGTCACCGTGGTGACGGCGCCCTCGTCACTCTCGTCATTGGTCCAGACGAGGCGCGAGTGCGGTGTCACTTCGAGGTACCGACCGAAGAACGCCATGGGTTTTGCGGCCGCCTCGTGGCCGAACTCGAGACGGTACCCGCCACCGGCGCGAACATCCTGCTCGCAGGAGGGCAGCGACACGCCAGTCGACTTTGGTGCCCACCACAGCTTGAACAGCGCGGGCTCGGTCCATGCCTCGAACACGAGGCGCGCTGGGGCATTGAAGGTTCGCGTAACGACCAGCTCACGCTCGGACTTCCGTTCCACTGTCGTACTGTTCTTCATCGGGTAGGCTCACTCTCTATTTCTTGCGTCCAGCGATTCTGTCCTGCCGTTTCAGATCCTCGACAACCGCATCCAGCGCGTCAAAGCGTGCGTCCCAGAGCTGACGGTACCGCTCGATCCATGCCGCCTCTTCCTCCAGCCGGCGCAGGCCAAGCCTGCAGAACCGCACGCGTCCGACCTTCTGCGTGCTGACGAGCCCCGCCTGCTCCAAGACGCCGACATGCTTCTTCATGCCCGTGAGGGTCATGTGGAACTTCTCGGCAAGGTTCGTGATCGAGGCGTCGGCACGCCCGAGCTGCTCCAGAACACCGCGTCGGGTGGCGTCCGAGAGGGCGGCGAACGAGGCATCGAAGCGGCTCCGGGTATACTGAACCATGTGGTTCAGTATGTACCACACGGAGGTCGGCATGCAAGGGGAGGCCCGCCCCTCGGCTTGCGGTAACATTTGGAACTGCGGAACACTCCGGCAAAGCTGTCATCGGGACAGGATCGACTTATGCGCACGGAAAACCGACTCCTCGCGGGACTGCTGATTCCCCTCGCCGTCGCGTGCGTCAACGGTCAAGGCGGGGCGGCCGACGCCTCCATGAGTGCGCTCCGTGAACCCGGCATGGTGTTTGTCGACACAGTGAATCCGGGTCAACCACCGATCGAGCATGCCGACCAGCCGATGGCTCGCACGGATGCGAACTCCCACAAAGCGCATGAGCAACTCCTGGCGAAGCGCACGCAGGGCAAGATTGATGTCTACTTTTTGGGGGATTCGATCACCAGGCGCTGGGGCGCCAGCGACCGCCAGTACGCTGACCTCCTTAGGAATTGGAACGAGAACTTCAAAGGGTGGAACGCCGCCGACTTCGGATGGGGAGCGGACAAGACGCAGAACATGCTCTGGCGGCTGGAGCAAGGCGAACTTGATGGCGTGAATCCCAAGGTCATTGTGCTGTTGGCCGGCACCAACAACATTGGCAACCTGTCACCCGCTGATGACACCGACGTTCGCGCTGCCGAGACGGTTCGCGGCGTAGCGGCCGTGCTCAAGGAGCTGCGCGCCCGCGCACCGAATGCGACGGTCGTGCTCATGGGTATCACGCCGCGCAACGATAATATCCGGGTGATGCCAATCATCGATGCAGCCAACCGGGCCATTGCGCGGCTGGCAGACGGCCATAGGGTTCGCTACCTGAACATCAATGCGCGGCTGGCCGACGGTAGCGGGGTGCTACTGCCTGGAATGACAAGTGATGGGCTGCATCTCACCGCGAAAGCCTACCAACTGTGGGCCGATGCCCTCAAACCGATACTGGCCGAACGGCTAGGCCCGAAGGCACGGGACGATCAGGCGCCACCGCCGACCGGTGATCCCTCCGCATCGAACTAGCCGGTGAAGTTTTTGAATATCGGTTGCAGGGGGCCCAAGATATTCCAGCCGAATGGGTAACTTTGACGGGGGGTTACACCCATGGGCAGGAAGTCACGAATCATTACAACGGCGACCATACTGGCCGTTGTAACAGGCCAATGGGCGTGGGCTGCGGCTGCCGCGGCGCCGCCTTCCGCCGCAACCAATGATTCAGCCGGAACGTCGTCTGACGCACAGGTGCTCGTCACGGCCGACCACGCCGGGCCGGCACTTTGGAAAGTCACCTCGGGGCAGCATTTGTTATGGATTCTCGCCGCGCCGCCGACACCGCTGCCCACCAAGATTGTCTGGAGAAGCAAGCAGGTCGAGGCTGCGATTGGCAGCGCGCAGGAACTGATTCTGGACGGCGGCATCACCTTCAATTCACTCATGTCGGCCACGCCGATTTCAGCGGCGACATATCAGGACATGCGGACGATTCCGGGTCAGCTAACTTCGTTGCAGGATGTGGTTCCCGCGGATCTGTACCGCCGATTCGAGGCATTGAAGATGGCCTTCGCCGCAAATTATGACTCGCTGGAGCAACTGCGTCCCTGGGCTGCCGGCTTCGAATTGAGCAAACACGTGATGAAATCCCTGCAGCTTTCCGACACTGCCGTTTCCGATACCGTGCTGCGGCTTGGCTGGAGAGCGAAGGTAATCACCCTGTATACATACGCGGATTACGCGCAGTTCAAGAAGAACAGTACGAGTAGCCGCACGGTGTCCTGCCTTCAGGAAATCGTGTCGGAGCTCGAGGCGGATCGTGACGACCTGCCCAGGCTTGAACACGCCTGGTCCGTCGGCGACACATATGCGTTGCGGGAGGTCGCGCTGCGGCAGAAACCGGATACGTGCGTGCTGGACATGTTCGACAACGACCGGCAAGCGAGGGACGTGATCGCCCACCACACCGAGCAATGGCTGGCCGCTGTCGACCTTGCACTCAAGACCGGCAGTACGACATTTGCGATCGTCCCGGGGGACAAGATCTTCGCACCTGACGGTTGGCTGAGCGCCCTACGCGCGCGTGGCTACGATGTTCAGGAGCCTTACTAGATTTTTCGCGGTACGCCGCCGCTGATGCATATGTGGGGCGTTGCCGTCCAGCCGCTCCTCGTTGTTGTCTCGATAAGCAAGGCGGCTGGGCAAACCGGGCGCCGACCCCTTCCGAGAGTGCTCCAGAGCGCACGCCCTAAAAATCGCGCACGGCCGGTGAACCGCTGCCGTGCCAATCGGTACTCACTCTGCCCAACCGCTCTTGAGTGTGAGTTCGTCTTTCACGCAATAATTAACAAGGGAGAGTCCGATGCCGAGGAAATTCATTGCCATAGCGGCCGCAGCGGCTGCGCTGCTGTCGGCGGCCGTCGCGCCGGCGCGGGCCGAGCCGGTCAAGAACATCGTCCTGGTCCACGGGGCCTTCGCCGACGGCTCCGGATGGCGGCGCGTCGCCGACATTCTTGGCAAGGACGGCTACACGGTCAGCGTGGTGCAGGAGCCCCTGACATCGCTTGCCGACGACGTCGCAGCGACCAAACGCGTACTGGATCTGCAGCAGGGCCCAACCGTTCTGGTTGGCCACAGCTATGGCGGGGTGGTCATCACCGAAGCGGGTAATGCACCAAATGTCGTTGGCCTCGTCTACATCGCCGCCTTCATCCCCGACCACGGCGAGAGTGCATTGGGTCTGCTCTCGCAGGCCCCGGCCGCCAACATGGACACTCGTGCCACCCAGGACGATTTTCTGTACCTGGATCCGGCCGCCTTCGCCGCCGATTTCGCAGCCGACGTCGCGCCGGTCCAGGCGAACTTCATGGCTCATTCGCAGATGATGCTAGCCAAGGCCGGCGGGGCGGCGCCGGTGATGGCGGCGGCCTGGCACCAGAAGAAGAGCTGGGCGCTGGTCGCCACCCGCGACCACAATATCAATCCGGATCTCGAGCGCAGGATGGCCAAGCGTGCCGGCAGCGAAATAATCGAAGTTCCGGCCAGCCACGCGGTGTATATCTCCAAGCCGAACGAGGTCGCTCGCTTGATCGAGCGGGCGGCGGAAGCGTCGGCACACTGATCCATCCACCACGAACGCTATTGACGAAGGAGTCCCCATGTCCGTGAACGTTCTCTACCAGACTGCGGCCCGTGCCACGGGCGGGCGCGACGGCCGCGCCGCCACCCTGGACGGCACTTTTGCAGTGAGCCTGACGACACCGAAGGAATTGGGCGGCCCCGGCGGCAACGGCGCCAATCCCGAAAAACTGTTCGCCGCCGGCTATGCGGCCTGCTTCCTCGGCGCCATGCAGTTCGTCGCCTCGCAAGGCGGCCCGAAGGTGCCAAGCGATGCGACGGTAACCGCCACAGTCGGCATTGGACCGAGGGAGGAAGGGGGCTTTGGCCTGACCATCGCACTGTCGATAGCCGTGCCGGGCGTGGCGCGCGCCGAGGCCGAAGCGCTGGTCGCCAAGGCCCATCAGGTGTGTCCCTATTCCAACGCGACCCGCAACAACATCGACGTGAAACTCACGGTCGAATAGCACTCGAGGCTAATGCGGCGCCGGGCGCTCGGACACTTCCATGGGTTGCTGCATGATGACATCGAGCGCGATCAGGTAGCCGAAAACGACCGTAAAGAAGTCGATCGTCAACGCCGTGACGTAGGCTGCGGCGCTGTACTGGAGGCTTTCCAAAATGTAGCCAAGCATCGCCAGTGTCACAGCGGAGCCCAGGACAACGAGGACCGCGAATACGGCGGGCGGCGGGCCTGCGCCGACCATCTTGCGGCGTCTGCGGGGATAGGTGACCTGAAGAGACAGCATCGGTAGTCCGAAGAGCACAGCCGAGTCTCGCCAAATCCACTTTTCCGGTATGTCGTAGAGCGCCAATAGCGCCGGCAGCAGCGCTCCGGCCGTCAATACGAAAATGTACGTCATGACCGTTTTTGCAAGGTATCGGTCAAGCAGTGACAACCTCGCTCCGGCGGCCGGTCGGACGGCCAACAGGAGCGCCGAGAACCCCGCGAACGTGATCATCAGTCCAGCCAATGTGTACAAAAAGTTTGCACCTTTGAATTCCATGTCTTGCTCCAGCTCAGAACCAACGTCGTTTTGGCGCGTCTTTCTTTACTGCAGAAGGACTAGGTACCACCGCTTGAGCCTTGATAGCCTTGAAATCTGGGCAACTGGTCCGCGATATGGAACCATTTGATCCGGCTTTCCGAGAAAATGTGCTTCCGCGGCGGGAACGCATCGGGCCCGTCGAATGAAGCGGTATTGATGCTTACTTCGTTGGGAAATTCGCTGCTCACGAAGACGAGATAGCTGCCGCATGTAATGCAGAAGCTGCGGGTCGCGCAAGCCGAGGACGCGTAGCGACCAGCCTCTCCAACCGTCCAGGAAAAGGCAGCTGCGGGGAATGTCACCCAGGCAACGACCGGCGCACCGGAGTTCCGTTGGCACATGCGGCAGTGGCAGTAGCCGGCGTCGAGCGGCGGTGCCGTCACGCGAAAACGCACTTTTCCGCAAAGACAGCCGCCATCATGGTTCGCCATTCGTTCCTCCGTCTGCCGACAAGCCGGCAAGGGCCAGTTTTAATCCATTCTACAGTCAAGGAACACGGACGCCGGCACCGGGAGTTTCCCGTCTTGGGCGCCTATTCGTGGCGCAGCGTTTCGATCGGCCGAGCGCGCGCGACCAGAACCGATTGGGCGCTCACGGTCGCGAGCGCGATAAACAAGGCCGCGAATGCGGCGGCGGGGAATATCCACAGCGGCAGATCAATATGGTAGGCGAAACCGGCAAGCCAGCGGCCCATCACGAAGGCCGCGATCGGCCAGGCGAGCAGGCACCCCCAAAGCACCGGCTTGCTGAACTGCCACAGCAGCATCCGCACGACGTTACCCGTGTTCGCACCGAGTGCCTTGCGGATGCCAATCTCCTTGGTACGCCGCGCGGCCGTTGCCGCCGTCAAGGCGAAGAGACCAATGCAGGACAGGGCCACGGCGATGACCGCGCAGATGCCGAAGGCCTGGGACTGACGCAAAACGCCCAGGTATTGCCGCTGGATCTGCCGATCGAGAAAGAAACGCCGGGGCGGATCAGCATTGCCGAGGCGGCGCCATAGCGCATCGATGGCGATGAGTGTTTCCGGGATGTCGCGGCCGCTGAGTCGCGCACTGATCAGATCGAGTCCATCACGCTGCTGATAGTAGGCAGTCGCTGGCACCGCCTGCTCGACGGAATTGAGTGAGAAATCAGGCACGACTGCCAGGACGGTGGCCGGCGTGGCGAAGGGCACCGCTTTCCCGATTGCTCGCTCAGGTGATCCGAAACCGAACTTGCGCACCGCCGTCTCGTTCAGCACCACGTAGTCTGCATCTGTGATGCGCGGTGAATTGCCGCCTGCGTCGGGCAGACGCCCCGCCAGGGGCATGATTGCGTAGAAGTCGAATAGGTCGAAATCCACCCCGATCCTTGTGAGCGAAATGTCTCCACCGTTCTTCGTGCGCACAATTGCGATGCCGATGGTTCGCATGAAGCCGGCAGAGCCCAGAAAACCGATTGTGCTGCGTGTCACCGCACGCACACCGGGGAACTTTCTCAGCTCATCGACAAAGGCGCCGCCGTGCGGTCCGGGCGCGTAAACCATCAGCACCTGATCGCTATTGAGGCGCAGTGCGTCCCCCATGGCAAATTCGCGCTGCCGGTAAACGACGCCGGCGCATATGGCGAACGATATCAGCAGCGCGAACTGCAGTGCCACCAGTCCCTGGCGCGCAGCGGCTCCGCCCGAAACAAGGGCGGCACCACGCAGGACATTTACCGGCCGGAATCCGGACTGCACGAAAGCCGGCCAGGCACCCGCAAGCAATCCCAACAGAAGGGTTGCGCCGGCGAGCGCGCCAAGCAGCCCCGGCTCATGGCGGTAGTCGAGCACGGCACCAGTATCGAGAAAAGCGTTGACCTGCGGCAGCAGCCACTCGGTCATTGCAACGGCGAGGAGGCCGGCGGCGACGGCATAGATCAAGGCCTCGCCCAGAAACTGCACGATCAGCGCGTGCCGGCCGGCGCCAGCCAGGGTGCGGATCGCGGCTTCTCGGGCCCGCAGCGCGGAGCGGGCGGTCTGGAGATTGACGAAGTTAACCGCCGCGATCAGCAGCACGGCGGCGCCCAGGATTGCAAGCAGCGCCATGCGGCTGCGAAACCCCGGGTGCATGCCTTCATGAGTGTTCATCCGATCGATGCGGATCAGCTCCAGCGACAGGAGGGAAGGCGAGCCCAGCCCGCACAGCTGTTGCAGTCGTGGGAGCGTTCGCGAGAAGGCAGCGGCATCGCTACCGGATTTCAGGCGCACATACGTGTATCCGGAAGGAATGGCCACATTGCCCAGCTTTTGGCGAGCTTCGTCCTTGGTAGTGGTCGGCGAGAAGTGAGTGAGGCCTGATGCAATGATGTCGCGCGGCTCGTGAGTACCGTTCGGTGGCGGATCCTGGACTACCGCGCACGACCATCGCGTGCCCCTCGACCGTGAGCACCTTCCCGAGCGGCGCGTCGCTGCCGAAGAACCGCCGCCCATAGCTGCGCGACAGCACCAGGCTGTCCGCCGTACGCAGCGCCGCCGCAACGTCTCCCGCATACGTGGGCAGCGGCAGGACAGCGATCAGGTTGGGGTCGGCCCAGTAGATCGTCTCGGTTGATTTCTGCCGGCCGAATTCCACGTGCATAGTCGTATCCAGCACGCGGCTCGCACCCTCCACTTGCGGAAACTGCTCCCCAAGCTCACCCGCCATGGGGAGGGGTGTGATGTTGACGTACTGCCGGGCCATTCCAACCGGGCTGAAGACCGGCTGGATGATGTAGGTGCGCTCATAACCGGGAACAAAGTGATCGTAGGTGTACTGATTGCGGATCACGAGCGCCGCAATCAGCGCCGTGCATAAGCCGATGGCCAGGCCGACGACGCTGATCGCGGTGTAGGGCTTGTTGCGCGCGAGGTGGCGCAGTGCGGCGGCCAGACAATTGCGAAACATGATCGGGTGGCCTACTCGTAGCGCAAGGCTGCAACCGGCTTGGCGCGCGCCACCAGTACCGAATGGGCACACACGGTGAGCAGCGCAATGACAAGCGCGAGCGTTCCCGCGGCAGGGAACAACCACAGGGCCAGATTCACGTGATAGGCGAAGCCCTGCAACCAGTGTTGCATCGCCCAGGCGGCCACGGGCCAGGCGAGGAGATTGGCCCACAGCACCGGCCGGCTGAACTGCCACAGCAGCAGACGGACGATGTCTGAAGTATCGGCGCCGAGCGCCTTGCGGATACCGATCTCGCGGGTGCGGCTCTCCGCAATCGAGGCCGCGAGCCCGAATAATCCCAGGCAGGCCAGCAGGCCCGCCACCATGGTGAAAATGCCGAAGCCCTGGGCTTCGCGCAGCATCGAGCGGTACTCCTGCTCGATGTGCTCGTTCATGAAGAAACGATTGATGGGCCCCTCGCCTCCGGTCCGCGTCCACAACCGATCGATCGCAACCAGCGTCCGCGGCATTTGGCGGCCCGTCAATTTGACGCTGATGAGCCCGTAGACTTCGGGCGCGACCACATAGGCCGTTGGCGGAATCGGCCGTTGCACCGTGCCCAATGTGAAATCGGGCACGACACCGACGATGTGCATGCCATGCACCCTGCCGTTGTCACCGGGCTGCCCGAAGAAGGGCAAGTCGAGTTTCTGGCCGATCGCCGCCTGGGCGGAGGCGAAGCGCAATTGCCGGACCGCGGATTCATTGATGACGTACTGCCCGGAGGCCGGATCCCCCTGCGCGCCAAAGCTGCCGGCGAGCGGTTTCAGGCCATACAGATCGAATACCGCCAGGTCGGTCGGCACGTCGGCCATTGACACCTCGGCGCCGTCGCGCGCCTTCACCGAGGAACTGTCCGCCGTGCCCAGAATCTGAAAGCCGGAACAGGCCACGGCCTGCACACCAGGCAGCGCCTTGAGCTCGGAGACGAAGGCGGCACGGCACGGTGAGAAAATGCCCAGGACCTGGTCAGGATTGATGCGCAGCGCATCGGTCGTGGCATAGATGCGCTGCTGATAGATCACCGTGGCGCCGATGAGCAGCGCCACGAGAATCGCGAACTGCAAGGTGACGAGGCCCTGGCGCACCCATCCTGCACCACCGGACTGCCCCAGACCCTTCAGCACGCTCAGCGGCCGGAAGCCGGACATGATGAGGGCGGGGTAGGCGCCAGCGAGGACTCCCAGCAGCGCGGTGGCGGCCAGCAAGAAGCCCAGCAGCGCAGCATTGCGCCAGTAATCGAATCTCGCATCCGAACCCAGAAACGCGTTCACGTACGGCAGCGACCATTCGGTGAGCGCGACCGCCGTGAGCATTGCCGTCAGCACATAGAGGGTGGATTCACCCAGGAACTGCAGCATCAGCAGGTGGCGTCCGGCACCCGCCAATTTGCGCACACCCACTTCCCGGCTGCGACGCGTGGCGCGGGCCGTCATCAGGTTGATGAAGTTGACGCAGGCGATCAGCAGTATCAGGCCCCCGAGAATGAGCGAGGTCATCAGCCGGCTCCCGAAATCCGGATGCAGTCCCGGGTGCGAGTTGATTCGGTCGAGGCGTATCGGTTCCAGTGATATGAATGCCCCACCCATCTTGTCGAAACGGGCAGCGCCCACAAGATTCACGAAGGAGCGAGTATTGACCGCCTGCAGACTGCTTCGTACGCTCGCGATCGATACACCGGGCGCGAGCCGCAGAAACGTGGTCACGGTGGTTGACAGGGCGTGGGTCCCCGGCAGGTTCGTGGGATCGTGATCCAGCCGGCTCAGCTTCGAGAAGCTTGCCAGTCCCGAAGCAAAAGCGCCGGTCTGAAATGCGGTGCCGTTCTGAGGCATGTCCTCCACGACCGCCGTCACCACCATGGGACGGGGGCTGCCGAGGGCGGACAGCTGCCCCATCAGCTGGCGCGCATCCGCGACCATCACGGTCCGACCGATCGGGTCATCGCGGCCGAAGTACTTGCGCGCCATGCTTCGCGGCAGAACGATGCCATCGGGCCGGGCCAAGGCGTGGGCCAGGTCCCCCGCGACAACGGGCAGAGGCAACAGCTCAAGGAAATTCGGATCGACCCAGTAAACCTGCTCCCCGGCTTGCACGGCGGCATTGCGCAGCAGCAGCGTTTCGAAGGTAAGGCGCGTGGCCCCTTGGAGCTGCGGCATATTCAACTGCAGCAGCGGTGCCAGGCTGTTCAGGGTGGTATCGGAATACTGCGGAGGAAGGCCCGGCAACTGAATGGTTGCGACGACCTGGTAGAGCCGCTCATACCCCGGGATGAAATGATTCTGTGTGTACTGGCTGTGAATCGTCAGTCCCGTCAGCAGCGCGCCCCACAACCCAACCGCCAATCCGAAGACACTGATCGCGGTGTACAGGCGGTTGCGCGAAAGGTGGCGCAGTGCGGCGGCAAGGCAATTGCGAAACATGTGGGGCCGGCGCCTATTCGTAGCGCAGCGCGGCCACGGGCTGCGCGCGGGCGATGAGAATCGAGTGGGTGCTGACGGTCAGCAATGCGATCAGCAACGCAAGTACGGCGGCAGCCGGGAATAGCCACACGGCAAGTTCCACGTGATAGGCAAACCCCTGCAGCCAATGGTGCATGGCGAAGGCGGTCGCGGGCCAGGCGATGAGATTGGCCCACAGCACGGGCCCGGCGAATTGCCGTAGCAGCAAGCCAATGATGTTGCCGGTATCAGCCCCCAAGGCCTTGCGGATCCCGATCTCGCGTGTACGCCGCTCGGCAATGGACGCCGCCAGCCCGAGCAGGCCGAGACACGCGAGCACTACCGCGACTGCGGCAAAGACGCCGAACAGTTGTGCTTCCCGCAGCATGGCGAGGTACATGGTCTGGATTTGCTTCTCGAGGAAGGAGCGGCTGATCGGGCCGTGCGAGCCGGTCGCCTTCCAGAGCCGGTCGATGGCGCTCAGCGTCTCGGGTATCCGCTGACCGGTCAGCTTGACGCTGACGAGATTGAAGAAAGGATCGTTGGCAGTGATGAGGAATCCCTGCGCTTCAATCCTGTGATCCACGGAATCCAGTGAGAAATCCGGAACCACGCCGATGACGGGCGCGCTATGGAGGGTGATCCCGCCATGCGTTGGCAGCATATAGCCGATGGCAGCTGCGGGGGTTGCGAACCCCAGCTGCCGGGCCGCAGTTTCATTGATCAGGTAGTAGGTGCCCGCGGTACTTGCGGAAATCCGGCCTGCGACGGGCTTGATGCCGTAGAGATCGAGCAGTGCTGGGTCCGCAAAGATCGGGTAGAGCAGCTGCTGGCCACCGACCTTGTCCTTGACGAGCATGACGTTCACACCACCATGATCCACCAGGGGGGATGACGAGCACGCCACGCCGCGAACGCCGGGCAGCGCATGCAGCTCCGAGGAGAATGCCGTGTTACAGGGGGAGCGGATGAGGAGCATCCGGTCGGTGTCGATACGCAGCGCGTCCTGCGTGGCGAATTGCCGCTGCTGGTAGATCACGGCGGCCGCAATGATCAGTCCAATCAAGATGGAAAACTGCGCGGTCACGAGGATCTGCCGCATCAACCCGGCGCCGCGCGACTGCCGGGTCTCCCCCGTCAGGACGCGCAGTGGACGGAAGGCCGACAGGACCAAGGCCGGATAGGCGCCCGCGAGCGTTCCGAGCAGGAGCGTAACGAGCACGATCGCGCCGATAAGCGCAGGATCCTGCCAATACCTGAACGTGGCACCCACGACGAGAAAGACGTTCGCGTAGGGCAGCAGCAGTTCGGTAAGCGCAATGGCCACGAGCATCGCGGCGAGCACGTAGAAGATCGACTCGGTGAGGAACTGCAGCACCAGTACGCGCCGCTGGGCACCTGCGAGCTTGCGGACACTGACCTCCTTCGCACGGCGTGCGGAGCGCGCAGTGAGCAGATTGACGAAGTTGATGCCGGCGATGAGGAGAATGCCGAAGCCCACGATGGTGAGCATCAGCAACCTGCCGGAAAATCCGGGGTTGAGCGACGGGCTCGCATCCAGGCGATCCAGGCGTACCAGGTCCAGGGCCACGGCCCAGCCTTCGGGCGGGGGAGCAAACACAGCCTGTGCCATCGCAGGCATCGCCTGCAGCAGGCGCTGGGCGGAAGCGTGGGGCGCGAGTTGCACGTAGGTGTGGGTGCCGACGCCGAGTTCCCCGCGGGCCACGCTCGCGGCAATGGTTTCCTGCTGGTGCAGCTGCGTCCAGGGCGCCAGGGAGGAGACGAATATCCCCGCCGTCAGATGCGTGCCACTCGGCGGCAGGTCCTCAATCACCGCCGCCACCGACAGCGCATGGTTCGCCGTGCTCCCGTCCAAGTTCATCACGAGCGTCTCGCCCAGGGGTGCGTCGCGACCGAAGTACTTGCGCGCGATGCTCCTGGTCAGGACGATCGTGTCGGGGTGCGAGAGCGCCGATTTCAGATCGCCTGCAACCACTGGCAGTGGCAAAACCTCGAAGGCATTCGGATCCGCCCAGTAGACGTGCTCGTCTGCCGCCACGTTCGCATGCCTGAGGATCGCGTGATCGGCAAACAGGCGTGTCACCGCCTGGATCTCGCTGAATTTCAGGGCGAGCTGTGGGCCGACGAAGGAAAGGGTACTGTCGTAGTAGATGCTCGCATGCCCAGGGGGCGTGATGGCACTGGCGACCACGTAGACCCTGTCGTAGCCCGGGATGAAATGGTCGTGGCTGAGTTGGTTGTGGATCACGAGTGCGGCGAGCAGCGCCGTGCACAGGCCGACGGATAGTCCCAGCACGCTGATCGCCGTGTAGAGCTTGTTGCGCGCCAGGTGGCGAAGTGCTGCGGCGAGACAATTGCGAAACATGTGGAGCCGGCGGCTATTCGTAGCGCAGCGCGGCCACGGGCTTCGCGCGGGCAATGAGGATCGAGTGGGTGCTGACGGTGAGCAATGCGATCACCAATGCCAGTGCGCCGGCAGCCGGGAACAACCACACGGCCAGATCCACGTGATAGGCGAATCCCCGCAGCCAGCGGTGCATGGCATACGCAGTCACGGGCCAGGCGATGAGATTGGCCCATAGCACGGGTTTGGCGAACTGTTGCAGCAGCAGCCGGATGATACTGCCGGTGTCGGCGCCCAGTGCCTTGCGGATCCCGATCTCACGAGTGCGCCGCTCGGCGACGGATGCTGCAAGGCCGAGCAGGCCGAGGCTGGCGAGAACCACGGCGATTGAGGCGAAGACTCCGAATAGCTGTGCCTCGCGCAGCATTGCCAGGTACATGGTTTGGATGCGCTCTTCGAGGAAGACACGGCTGATCGGCGTCTTCGGCCCCGTTGCCATCCAAAGGCGGTCGATGGCGTTCAACGTCTCGGGAATCTGCTGGCCGGTCAACTTGACGCTGACCAGGTCGAGCCCCGGGTCCCCGGGTATGACGCCGAATACCTGCGCTTCGATCGTGTGCTCCACGGAACCGAATGAGAAGTCCGGAATCACGCCAATGACGGGCACCTTCTGAAGTGGTTTGGCATCGTACACAGGGGCTTCGTAGCCGATGGCATCAGCGGGCCTCGCAAACCCCAGATGGCGAGCCGCAGTTTCATTGATGACGTAGTAACTACTCCCGGCACTTCCCGACGTCCGACCCGCCACGGGCTTGATGGCGTACAGATCGAACAGCGAGGGCTCCACGACGATTCGGTACATCAACTGCGGGACACCGACCTTGTCGTTGAGGAGCCAGACATTTATGCGTCCATGGTCCACCAGATTGTCCGTCGAGCAGGACACGCCGCGAACGCCCGGCAGCCGGCGCAATTCGGAGGTGAACCCCGTGTGACAGGGGGAGCGGATCAGAAGCATCTGATCGGTGTCGACACGCAGCGCATCCTGGGTGGCGAATTGACGCTGCTGATACACCACGGCGGCTGCGATGATCAGTCCAGTCAGGATCGCGAACTGTCCCGTAACGAGGATCTGCCGCAGCAACCCCGCCCCGCGCGACTGCCGGCTCTCCCCGCTCAGGATGCGCAGCGGGCGAAAGGCCGACAGCACCAAAGCGGGATAGGCGCCCGCGAGTGTTCCGAGCAGGAGCGCCACCAGGGTGATGGCAGCGATCAGCGTCGGATCCTGCCAATACCTGAACGTCGCGCCCGTGGCGAGAAATGCGTTCACGTAAGGCAACAGCAGTTCGGTGAGCGCGACGGCCACCATGGTTGCGGCGGTCACGTAGGCAATCGATTCAGTAAGAAACTGCAGCACTAGTACGCGCCGCCCCGCACCCGCCAGCTTGCGGACGCTCACTTCCTTGGCGCGCAGCGCGGAGCGCGCGGTAAGGAGATTGACGAAGTTGACGCCTGCGATAACGAGAATGCCGAATCCCACGATGATGATCATCGCCAGCCTGCCGGAGAACCCGGGGTTGAACCATGGGTTCGCGTCGATGCGGTCCATGCGCACCAGGTTGAGGGTCAGCGCCCAGCCCTTGGGCACGCCGGTCCACAAAGTCTGTTCCATCGCGGGCAATACCTGCAGCACTCGCTCAGCGGAAGCGTGTGGCACCAGTTTCACGTATGTGTATGTGCCGATCACGTCTGAGCGGTCATTGTCGGGAAGGTGGTCCAGCTGGTACAACGGCGTCCATGGCGCCAGCGAGGACAAGAATATTCCTGCTGCCAGATGGGTGCCGTTCGGCGGCAGGTCCTCAATCACCGCCGCCACGGTCAGCACAGCGGTCTCAGGGTGCCCGTCAAATTTCTCCACCAGCGTCTCGCCAACAGGCGCGTCGCGACCGAAGTACTTGCGCGCGATGCTTCTCGATATGACGATTGTGCCGGGGCGCGAAAGCGCTGATTTCAGATTGCCCGCGACCACCGGCAGCGGTAAAACCTGAAACGCATTGGGATCCGCCCAGTAGACGTGCTCGTGTGCTTCAACGTTGGTATGACTGAGGATCGCAGTACCGTCACGCAGGCGTGTCATCGCCTGTATCTCGCTGAACCTCAGGGCCAGTTGTTTGCCGACGAATCCGTTCGTGCTGTCCTTGTAGATGGTCGCTTCCCCAGGGGGCGTGATGGCAGTGACCGCCATGTAGATGCAGTCATACCCTGGAATGAAATGATCGTGGCTGAGTTCGTTGCGGATCACGAGCGCCGCTAGCAGCGCCGTGCACAGTCCCACCGACAGCCCGAGCACGCTGATGGCGGTGTAGAGCTTGTTACGCGCCAGGTGACGTAGCGCGGCGGCCAGGCAGTTGCGGAACATTGCCCTTCCGGTGCGGCGTTACGCGGCCAGCAGGGTTTCGCTGACCACCTGGCCGTCGAGCAGTTTCACGGTGCGCGCCGCGGCGGCCGCATGCACCAGGGAGTGCGTCACCATGATCACGGTGGTGCCGGCACGATTGATCTGCGTGAGCATGTCCATGACCGCCGTACCGTTCTCGGTGTCGAGGTTCCCGGTGGGCTCATCGGCCAGGATCAGCTTCGGCTCGCCGACCAGGGCGCGGGCGATGGCCACGCGCTGCTGCTGGCCGCCGGAGAGTTGGCTGGGCAGATGACGGGCGCGGTGCGTAAGACCGACGCGCTCCAGGGCGGCCGTGACCCGGCGGCGGCGCTCCGCGCCACCCATGCCGCGATACAGGAGCGAGACCTCGACGTTCTCGGCAACATTGAGATCATCGATCAGGTTGAAGCTCTGGAAGACGAAGCCCACGCTGCCGCGGCGCAGGCGCGTGAGCTCCTTCTCACGCAGTTTCGCGACCTCCTCGCCAAAGAACGAGTAGCTGCCGCTGTCGGGATTGTCGAGCAACCCGAGGATGTTGAGCAGCGTGGACTTGCCGCATCCCGACGGACCCATGATGGCGAGGAATTCCCCGGAGCGCACCGCCAGCGACACCTGTGACAGGGCGTGAGTCTCCACCTCCGTCGTGCGGTAGATCTTGGTGATGTCTTGCAGGCTCAACATGCTGGTCCCCTTTTATTTGAGATCGATCCGGTCGATACGTTCCAGGCCGCTGTAATCGGAAGTGATGACGCGTTCACCGGCGGTGAGGCCGCTGAGGATCTCTGCCTGCTCGGCATTGCGCCGGCCGATCCTGATCCGCCGGCGCTGGGCAACGTGACTGTCGGGTCCGGGCCGCAGCACGAATGCCCAATCCCCGCCGCTGCGCTCGAGAAAGGCGCCCGCTGGCAGGATCAGGCCCGGCACATCGGCGCCGAGGGAGAGCCGGCCCTGCAGGGTCTGCCCGCGCAGCAGGCCGGCGGGAGTCGCGCCATCGAAGGCGAGATCGACCACGAAGCCGCCGCTTTTGACCTGGGGGTAGACGCGCGTCACCTTGAGTGGCCACGATTTGTCATCGAGCTGGACGCTCGCCGCCTGCCCGGGACGCACGCGGCCCAGGTAATACTCATCCACCGTCGCCGACAGCTTGTAGCCGGTGGCGGGGGTGATTTCGGCCAGGCGATCCCCGAGGTTACGGCTCTCCCCGACCGTCAGATCCATGCTGGTCACCAGACCGCTAACCGGTGCGCGCACGGTCAGATCGGCGAGTTTGCCGTGGGTGATCACCAGATCCTGCTGCAGCTTCGCGATCTGCGCCTGCAGCTGCGGCAATTGCTGCGCACGCAGCTGCTCCTGGCGACGATTGCTTTCCTCCTGCATGGGCCGCTGCAGGAGTGCGTTGTCGAGTTCGTCCTTGAGCTGATCGCGCGACTCCACCGAGACCAGATGCTGTGCCACCAGCCCTTCGCGCCGGTCAAGCGCGCGCCGCAGCCGTACGATGTCGTAGTCGATCTGCGCCAGGGCCTTTTGATTGGCCACCCGGTTCTGCTCAAGCTGGGTCTGGTAGGACTGCGATTCGGTAATCGACTGCACCAGACGGCCCTCCCGGTCCAGGACATCCAGCTCCAGTGCCGTGTTGCTCAACTGCACCAGCGGCTGGCCCTGGGTCACGCTGTCGCCCGCCTGTACGAGCAGGTGTTCGATGCGCCCGCCCTCCACGGCATCCAGGAAGACCGTGTCATGCGGCACGACTTCCCCGGTCAGTGGAATGATGTCGTGATACACGCCCCGCTCGACCGCGGCAATGGTGAGGCTGGCCGCGGGAATGCTGACACTGCGCTGCGCCGGGCCCAGCAGCAGCAGCCCGGCAATGATCACCAGGATGAGCGCCGTGACACCCAGCAGCAGCTGTTGCCACAGCTTCAGGCGCCACCACGGCTGCGAGAGCGGCCGGTCCATGGCAGAGTGCAGCGCGGGGCTTTTCACGGCGGCAACCATGGCGGCTAGTGTATGGCCAGCATGCTGTGATAAAAAATGGCGCTCAATCAGGCGCTTGCGTCACACGCCGCGAGCTCGGCCGGTACCAGGTGTCCGAAAGTGAACACTTCCACGGGGGATGCGGTCCGCATGATCGATGATGCCGCGATTCTGATCGTCGAGGACGATGCCGATGTGCAGCGCGCCGCCCGCATCGCCCTGGCCGGCAGCTGCAAGCTCATTGAAGTGCTGGACACACCGGATGCGCTGGCGGGCAGGCTCGAGGCGGTGAGCTTCGATGTGGTGCTGCTGGACATGAATTTCGTGGCCGGTGACCGCAGCGGCGCCACGGGACTGGACGCGCTGGCGCGCCTGCAGGAACTCGATGCCAGTCTTGCGGTGGTGCTGATGACGGCCTACGGCGGTGTTTCGCTGGCAGTCGAAGCGCTCAAGCACGGCGCCACGGATTTTGTTCTCAAGCCCTGGCGCAATGACAAGCTCATCGCGACGGTACTCGCGGCGGTCACGACCACGCGGCGCCGGCGCGCCGCGGAGACCCTGAATCTGGATCGGCTGGAGCGCGGAGCCATCGAGCGCGCCTTGTTGCAGCACGGCGGCAACATCTCGCTGGCGGCGGCGGCGCTGGGCCTGAGCCGTCCGGCACTGTATCGACGGATGTCCAAGCATGGGCTCTAGCGCGTTGCCACGGCATTTCCAGATAGCGGTCGTGGCGCGGGCGGTGCTGCTGGCCGTGCTGATCGTCATCGTGCTGCGGCTGCTCACCGCCACGCAGTTCTACGCGACGGCCCTGGTGGTGATCCTGTGCGCCGCGCTGGTCGTGGCCGATCTGGTGCGGGTGGTGGGGCATGCCGACCGCTCGACACAGCGTTTCCTGGAGTCCCTGTCGGCCGGTGCGCTGGAGGCGCCACAGGCGGGGGGGTCCACTCCCGGTCGTCCGCTTCCCGCATTCGATCGAGCGCGGCAATATCTGCAGGAGGATCGCCGCGCGCAGCGCCAGGGCAGCGATTATCTGCAAACGCTGCTGGACACGGTTCCCGCCGCGCTCATCGTCGTGACCGGGCAAGGTGCGCTGCGGATGGTCAATCGGGCCGCGCACCGGCTGTTGGGTGAGCCCGCGCCGCGGCTCGAGCAGCTGCCGGCACTCGGGGCGACTACCGCGGGCCTGCTGTCGGTGCTGCCGCCGGGTGCGCAGCAGATCGTGCGGCTCGCCAACGGCGGCCAACTGCTCGCCTCGGCCTCGCAGTTCACGGTGCCGGGCGCGCCGGCGCAGCGGCTGATCTGCCTGCAGCGTCTCGCCGGCGACCTGGACGCGGTGGAACACAAGGCCTGGGACGACATGGCACGGGTGCTGGCACACGAGATGATGAATTCGCTCACCCCGATCGCCTCGCTGTCGGAGAGCCTTGATGCGCTGCTGCGCGCCGGCGGTCATACCGCAGAGGTGGCCGCGGCGCTGGAGGCCATCCGCCGCCGCAGCTTCGGCTTGATGCGCTTCGTGGAGCGCTACCGCCGGGTCGCGGAGCTCCCGGAGCCGTTGCCGCAGACGCTGCTGTTGAAGAGTGTGCTGGCGGGCGTCGAGCAACTGCTCGCACCCGCACTCGCCCAGGGGCAGGTCAGCTATGCGAGCCGGGTGTCCCCGCCGGACCTCGTCGTGCGGGCGGATGCCGACCTGCTGGAGCAGGCACTGATCAATCTGCTGCGCAATGCCGCCGAAGCGGTTGGCGGGCAGGCCGGGGCGCGCATCGAGGTGGCCTGCGGAATCGATGGGGGACAGTGCTTCATCGAGGTCGCCGACAATGGACCGGGCCTGACGGATACGGCGCGTGAGCAGCTCTTCGTGCCGTTCTTCACCACCAAGGCAGGCGGCTCCGGGGTGGGGCTGAGCCTCGCGCGCCGCATCGCCCTGCGCCATGGCGGCCAGGTCACCGTCCGTGCCAATGCACCGCAGGGATCGGTGTTCCGGCTCAGCCTGCCTGCATAAGCAGATGGTGGCCGTCCGGATCTACTACCGGCTGCGCAAACGCCTCGGTGAATTCTATCTCTACGGGCCGCCTCTGCAATACCAGGCGCGTTGCTGCAACTGCATTGTTCTTGACCTTCCTGCCAGCGAGGTGACCAGGAGAGCGATAACACAACAGCTCAAGATGCGGTCCTGCCGCGGCAAAACTTAACGCCGTCACTTCAACACACGCACCGGACAACGCGTCCAGACGGTCCTGTTCAGGTCCCTGATTGACCGTGTGCTGGGTCTCGCGCAGGCCCAGAGCGCGATAAAAGGCCACACTGCAGGCCGTATCACGCACGCTGATGGCCGAGTGATCGATGCCAAGACAAAGGTCATCGCGATGTGCCGTCCGCCATCGCAGCGGCACCGAACCGGTTGGGAATTCCAGCAACTCCAGCGGATGTCCTTCCGGATCGCGGAACTTGAAGGCGGTTACGCCCCCAGAGGAACTCGGAAGTTGCTCCGGGCCGGCACGCGAGATCGGTGACCAGCCTGTCATGGCGAGCAGTCGCCGATGCACGGCCGCTATATTCGGAACGACGAGCGCAAAGTGCTGGAAGTTCAGGTCCGTGCAGATCTGTGCGGCTGGGTACGCTTCGCCCGGCGCGTCGAATTCGATCAGCTCGATACGTTCCGCGCCGAGGGCTATCGTGATACTGCTGGCTGCGCCGGTAGCAGCCAGTTCGCGGTGTACTCTTGCTGCCGAGTAACGCCCGGCGGCTTCTCGCCGGAAGCCGAACGCGCTTTCGTAAAAGTCGGCCAGGGCTTGCCGATTGTGCGTAATGAGGCTGAAGCGCACCAGCCGTCCCGCTGCAACCGCACCCACGTCGTTCATGGCCAGCCTGCTCCGCGACAATTCAGATAGATGGAATACAGCGTGTGGGATGCACCGATGAAGAGACGGCTGCGTGCCGGCCCCCCGAACGCGATATTCGCCACGACGTGGGGCACGAGTATCTTGCCCAGCAAGCGTCCATCGGGAGCCACGCAGTGGACACCGTCCGCAGCGGCCGCCCACAGGTTTCCATGTTCATCGACCCGCATCCCGTCCACATAGCCGGCGTCCGCCTTGTAGAAGATCTCACCGCCACTCAATGAGCCGTGCACGTCCACGTCAAACACCCGCACGTATTGTCGCGGGTCATCCTGCGTCTGGTCTCCGGTCTCGGACACGTACAGTCGGGATTCATCAGGCGAAAATGCCAGGCCGTTCGGCCCGTCAAAGTCATCCGCCACGACCCGGACCTCGCCCCGATGCGGATCCAGCCGATAGACGGCCGCTCGCTGCTCGGAAGGTTGTCGACCGCCTTCGTAGTCGCTTTGAATTCCGTAAAGCGGATCGGTGAACCAGACCGAGTCGTCTGACCGAACAATCACATCATTCGGCGAGTTCAGGCGTCGCCCCTGATGATGGTCGATGAGACGGACGACGGCGCCGTCCAACTCCGTGCGAAACAGGCAGCGCTCGCGATGCGAGCATGAGATCAGGCGTCCCTGCCGATCGCGGGTTTGACCATTGGCAAAATGGGAGGGCGCGCGAAAAACGGATACGCCTGCCTCTTCGATCCAGCGCAGCGTCTGGTTCCGGGGCAGATCCTGGAACAGGAGACAACCGGCATCCGCGATCCATACCAGCCCCTCTAGCCACCGGAAGCCCGTTGCCAGCTCCTCCAGCGGTGCGTTGGAGCGAACGTAGTGCGCAAAGTGGTGATCGAGACTGATCACGCCATCCACGGCAGTCAGCTCACGGCGCACGGCAACGACGGTTCATGTGCCTCATTGAACTGGATCACCATCAGCACGGCTGGGGCCTCACCGACAGTCCCGGATCGGTGGCCGCGCTTCCCGGCGGTTTCCAGCGAATGTTGATCGGCACCGAAAGAAATCTGGCCCGCCCCCATCTCCACCCTCATGCCGTCCATCGATTCGACGAACCAGCGACCTGAGAGGGGCACGATCCATTGCGGCTTCGGGTTTTCGTGCCACGCGCCCACCCAGCCAATGGGAAGTACCATGACGAGTAGGGTCATATCACCACGGCTCGGTCGGCCCTGCCATTGCGCGGCTACGGATTCGCTGATCGACTTGAATTCAAATTCGATCATCGCGCAGCGCCTTTGGTGTGTGACACCGACGCCATCGGTATAAAGATGCCAGTAATCGAGCTGTGGGCTCTCGGGAGTCACGGCATTGCGCTCACGGCATACGAGTCATAGGGATGAGTGGAGGCAAACGGTGCCTGGATGAACCGGTCAACCCCGTGTACGGTCGCGCCAAAGGTAAGGAGCAAGAACCCGCCGGCCACCGAGAGGTTCTTCAGGAAATCCCAGAAGACTTCGCGTCCCTTGCCGGCAGGTCCCTTCAACGTAAAATCGCCAATCCGCCAGAATTGCTTCCACAGTAGCGCAGTGCTGATGCAATACACCGCCAGAATAAGCGCCGCCATACGGTCAGCGAATCCCGTCAGGATGGCGAGTGACATACAGATCTCCACGCACATCCCCGTTACGATGAGCAACATTGCAATCGAGCGTCGTCGCGCCACTTCATCTGCCTGCGAGACCGCTTGGTTGAAGTTCAAGATCTTATCGGTCGCGCTGAAAGGGAAGAACAGCAGCACCAGCAGTGCGCGCACTCCGAAGATTACAAGAATGCCTACCACGCGCATATCTCCTGTCTGACCTGTGCAGCCACATTTTGTGGCCGCGCTTTGTTATTGTAACTGCAATTGTTTCGCAGGCCCGGAGCATGCGCGGCCGCTGGGAGTGATCTGCTATGGCCTCCGATTCGACCGCGCCCGCGCTACCGCCACAGCGGGTGCTGGCTGGGCAGAAAGCACTCGTCACCGGTGCCAACTCCGGCATCGGGCGCGGCGTAGCTCTCGCACTCGGTCTGGCCGGGGCGGACGTCATAGTTAACTATGTGACCGGTGATGACGCCGCCAAGGCCGTGGTCGATGAAATCCGTAACAATGGTGCGCAGGCCTTCGCGTACCAGGCGGATGTGGCCAACGAATCCCAGGTCGTGGCCATGTTCAAGAACATGTGCGAGCGGTTGGGGACCATCGACATCCTCGTGGCGAATGCGGGCCTGCAGCGCGATTCGGCCATCCAGGACATGACCCTGGAGCACTGGAATACCGTGCTGAATGTCAACCTCACGGGACAATTTCTCTGCGCCCGCGAAGCGGTGCGTGAATTCCTGCGTCGGGGCGTGGTCAAGGAAGTGTCGTGCGCAGCCGGCAAAATCATCTGCATGAGTTCGGTGCACCAGGAGATACCCTGGGGTGGTCACGCCAACTATGCGACTTCCAAGGGAGGCATCAAGCTGCTGATGGAAAGCCTCGCGCAGGAGCTTGCGCCCCACCGCATCCGGGTCAATGGAATTGCGCCGGGAGCAATCCGTACGCCGATCAATACTTCAGCCTGGAATACCAAGGAAGCGTACGAGCAGCTCATGACGCTCATTCCCTATGGGCGTATCGGCGAACCGGAGGATATCGCCCGAGCCGCAGTGTGGCTGGCTTCCGATCACTCCGACTACGTAGTCGGCTCGACGCTGTTCGTCGACGGCGGCATGACCCTGTATCCGGGATTCGCGACGGGCGGATGATCATCGCAACCGTGCCTCTGGGATTGATTCGAGCAGGTCATGGCAGATAGCCATTTCGACATCATCATTATCGGCAGCGGCCCGGGTGGCGCTTCGGTTGCGCAACGCCTGGCGCCCACGGGACTGAAGATCCTGCTGCTCGAACGTGGCGATTATCTGCCCCGCTCACGTGCAAATTGGGACTCGCAGACCGTGTTTGTCGACGGTACCTACCAGGCCAAGGAAACCTGGTACGGGAAGGATGGCCGCACCTTCCATCCCGGCCTGCACTACTACGTCGGAGGCAACTCGAAGGTCTACGGAGCTGCATTGTTACGCCTGCGGGAGCGGGACTTCGAGGAACTGCAGCACGCAGATGGCGTATCGCCAGCGTGGCCGCTGAAATACGAGGTGTTCGAACCGTACTACGCGCAGGCCGAAGCACTGTTTCATGTTCATGGTCAGCGCGGCGAAGATCCGACGGAGCCGTCGAGCAGTGCGCCCTTCCCTTATCCGCCCGTGTCGCACGAACCGCGCATCCAAGCGCTCAGCGACAACATGCGCGCGCAGGGGCTGCGGCCATTCCACCTGCCCTTGGGAATACTCCTCGACGAGAAGGACGGCAGGGTGACGCCGACCAGCATCTGCATTCGATGCGATGCGTTTGACGGGTTTCCGTGCCCGCTGAATGGCAAGGCGGACGCTCAGGTGATGTGCGTCGATCCGGCGCTCAAGGCGCACCCGAACCTGACATTGCTCACCAACGCGTATGTGCAAAGGCTCGCCACGGATGCAGCGGGGCGCAGCGTCACTGAGGTGTGCGTCAACCGCAACGGCGTTGCGGAACGATACTCGGCCGACGTCATCGTCGTGGCGTGTGGCGCGCTGTCCTCGGCCCTGCTGTTGTTACGCTCCGCCAGCGATCGCCACCCGCGAGGTCTTGCCAATGCATCGGATCAGGTTGGGCGCAACTACATGCGGCACAATCAGTCGATCCTGATGGCACTGATGCGTCAGCCGAATGATACGGTCTTTCAGAAAACGCTTGCGGTGAGTGATTATTATTTCGGCGCTCCCGATTGGGGGTTTCCCCTCGGGCTCATTCAAATGTGTGCCAGTGCGCACGGTGCGCAAATCCGGGGCGAGGAACTTCCCGCATGGCTTGAATGGTTCCCCCAAAAGCCGTTCGAAGTCATGGCGCATCACGCTTTGAATTTCTGGCTGTCCAGCGAAGACCTGCCGCGGCCCGAGAATCGCATTCATTATGACGATGATCGGGTGGTACTGGATATCACCGAAGGCAACATGGAGGCACATCAGCGGTTGCGCCATAAGCTCGAGCACATCATCACCGCGGCCGAGGGCCATCCGGTCCTGCTGGAGAGGAACCTGTATCTAGGCAAGGACGTTCCCATCGGCGGCACCGCCCATCAGGCCGGAACCGCCCGCTTCGGAGCGGATCCTGCCTCGTCGGTGCTGGATTTGAACTGCAAGACTCATGAGCTGGACAATCTCTACGTCACGGATGCCAGCTTCTTTCCGTCAATTGGCGCGGTAAATCCGACACTTACCATCATCGCCAATGCATTGCGCGTTGCCGACATCATCGCGGCTCGAATGCGACCCACCAAATTGCGTGCGGATTTTCATGGGCAGTGAAGCGTTCGGCGCACCCGGCAGCGCGCCGACCTGGTGTTCCAGTGACAAGGATTTTGTCACCACGGCCCTGGGCGCGGCGCGGCTGTGGGCAACGATCGGGCATGGCATCATCAATGAGGTGTATTGGCCCTCTACCGGACGGCCCCAGATCCGCGACTTCGGGTTCTACCTGGTTGGGGCTGCGGGATGGATCGACCTGAAGCGCATTCGGTGCTATCGGCTCGCCACGCCGGCCGCGCATCTGCCGGCGCTGACGATTACGCATGAAGGCGATGGCTACCGGCTGGTGCTCGAAATCCTTCCCGATCCGAAGCGCGACGCACTGCTGGTGCGATTCAAGCTCCGGGGCGACTATCAGCTGGTCGTGCTCCTCGCTCCGCATCTGGGCAGCACGGGTCACGACAACACCGCGTGGATCGAGGACGGGCTGGGGTACGCCGCGGGTGGCAGCGATGCGCTGTGCCTCGCCGCGGACCCGCCACTCGCACAATTGAGTTGTGGCTTTGTCGGCGCCTCGGATGGCTGGCAGGATCTCAATTCGCACGGCAGGCTGACCTATGAATTCGCCCGCGCAGCCGGCGGCACGGTCGCGCTCAGCGGTTCATCCCCAGGCGCACAAGGCGTGCTGGCCCTGGCGTTCTCGAGCGACGCCCGCGGCGCGCGTACCCTGGCCCGCTGCGCCCTCGCTGATGGTTTTGATGTGCTGCGGGCGGAATTCCTGCAGGGTTGGAGCGACTGGGGTGCCCAGCTGCGCCTGCCCAGGCCCAACGACATTCTGGGCGAAGCCGCGTTGCTTTCGGCTACGGTGCTGAAGATACACGAGGATCGCACCTTTCCCGGCGCCGTGGTCGCAAGCCTGAGCGTGCCATGGGGAAGCAGCACGGACTCACTCGGCGGCTATCACCTCGTATGGCCGCGGGATGCCACGCTTACCGCGTTCGCGCTGCTGGCCGCAAACCAGCGCGTCGACGCACGGCACATCCTCGGGCACCTCATGGTGAGCCAGGAGCCCGACGGGCACTGGCCTCAGAATTACTTCCCAAGCGGGAGCGGGTACTGGAACGGGTTGCAACTGGATGAGACCGCATTCCCCGTGCTGCTGGCTGCAAAATTGCGCGAGCTCGGCGATGGCGAATTGCCGGGCATCGGCGCGATGGTGCGCAGCGCCGTCGGCTACATCGTGCGCACCGGACCCGCCAGCGAACAAGACCGCTGGGAGGAAAATCCGGGTGTCAGCCCGTTCACACTCGCCGTGGCGATCAGCGCCCTCGTGGCCGCCGCGCCGTGGCTCTCGGCCGAAGAGTGGGCGTATGCCTTATCGCTGGCAGAGGGTTGGAACGAGCGGCTGGAATCATGGTGCTATGTAAAGGATAGCGAGCTTGCCAGGCAATTGGGCGTTGCGGGGTACTACGTGCGGATCGCGGCCGTGCACAAGACTGGTGACTGGACGGAACGTGTGCATCTTTGCAATCGCGATGGCGAAGTAGTCCGCGCCAGTGCATTGGTCAGTCTGGATTTTTCCTACCTGGTACGCCTGGGGCTGCGCAAAGCAGATGATCCGCGCATCAAGGATACGATCAAAGTCATCGACCAGATCCTGCAGGTCGAGACTCCTTCCGGGCCTCTCTATCATCGTTACAACGAGGACGGATACGGCGAGCATGCCGACGGCAGTCCGTTCAATGGCAGCGGGATCGGGCGGGCCTGGCCGCTGCTGGTCGGCGAGCGCGGGCATCTCGCCATGCAGGGCGGGGAAGATTCGACTCCTTATCTGCGCACGATCTGGAATTGTGCAAGCGCCGGCGGCCTGCTTCCGGAACAGGTTTGGGACAGTCCCGCGATCGAAGCTCGTGCATTATTCCCGGGACGTCCCTCGGGAAGCGCGATGCCACTGTTGTGGGCACATGCGGAATTCCTCAAATTGGTGATCGCGCAGGAAAGTCATCGTCCGGTTGAAATGCTGGAGGCTGTCGAGCGGCACTTCGCCGACGCTTCGCAGTGCGTTGCGCAGGCGTGGCATTGGCGATCTGAGGTTCCGGTGTGGCATCTGCAAAAAACGCATGCGCTGACCATTGAAGATCGACGCCCATTCACCCTGCATTGCGGCTTCGACGGCTGGCAGCATGTGGTGGACAAGGATGCCCGGCCGCAGCCATTTGGCATGTGGGCGGTGATGCTTTCCGTGGCTGACCTGGAACCCTATCGGCGACTGGATTTCACGCGCCGGTACGACACGGGTTGGGAAGGCAAGGATCACCAGGTAAGCCTCGGGCATCAAGCCGTTACGCAGGCGCTTGGCAAAACCCAGGGTGCGGCACCACTTCCGTCCGGTCCTTCGTAGCGCCCTAATCGATGGCTGCGCGCACGCGATGCACGTACAGGGGGTGTCGCTTGAATGCCAGCGCCGGTTTCTCGATCACACGCCACGACGCGCATGCCAGTGCGATGCTCAGCGTCAGTGCAAACGTCATTGCTGCGGGTCCCGCCAATACACCCGTGAGGACCAGGACATTCATGACTGGACTATGGTAGATGTACAAACCATACGACACATCGTTTCGGCGCAACAACCGCTCACTGAGCGTGGGCACGGTAAAGGCCGCCGAAAACGTCACCAGCACCAACCCTAGAAAAAGGAGCGGCTGGATGGAATCCCCCAATTTCCAGTGCAGGTATCGGCTCGTCAGGGCGGCGAGCACACAATACGTCGGCAAGATATACATGAGGCGACCTGCGAACCAGGAGCGCAACAACTCGCAATTGCGTTGCGCGAGTATTCCGAGGAGAAACATGTACACCCAAGGCAGGAACAGCGCAGGAGGGATCTGGGGTCCGAGAGCGCCTCCTCTGCCCGGATTTTTCGCTGTCCAGGCTTCACTGACGAGCAGGCATACCGCAAGGGCAACGATGAGCATGCAGTTCGATTGCCGTCTTGGCGCACGCGCCAGACCCAGGACGGTATAAATGACCGGTACCAGCACATAGAACTGAAGTTCCACGGTAATCGTCCAGAGACTGCCGTTCAGCGCCCATATTGGTGGGTGATAGATGAAGGGTGGAATGTAGAATTGACCGAAGGTCAGTTGCGCGATTATCCACGCGCAGAACTGTGCCGGCGGCACATCGCGGCCGGTGAAGAATCCGCTCAGCGCGATGGCAGTAAGCGACAGAACGAAGCACACCGCCAACGCCGGATAGATACGCAGGCCACGATTTCGGGCGTAGTCACGCCAATCCGGATTGGTCTCGAATGACTTGCTGATCAGGAAACCGCTGATGAAAAAGAAGACCGGCACGCCGGGAAACAGCGACACCAGCGTAGTCAGGTGCCGGTGGCCGCTGGCCGGGCCAAATGCTCCAGTGCCGTGGATATAGGCGACTTGCAGCGCGGCCGCCAACCGAATCAAATCGAAGTTGTTGCTGTGTGACGAAGTCACTGCCGCAGCCTGCGATACACGACTCGCAGCCACCCGGGCGCAAAGGACCGGGCGGTCGCGCTACAGGCTTTCCACCAGAATTGCTCGTGCCATGCGCCCTTGAGCGTGCCGCCTATCAACACCAGCGCCGCGCCCCGACGTCCCGCCGCCGCAAATGCCCGGGCCAGATCCGAGTAGTTTCGTCGCTGTTCCCGCCGCAGTACCGCCGTCACCCCGCGCCGCTGCGCCTCGGCTTGCATTTTCTCGAGCAGCCGCGCTCTTCCGGAGAGCATGCCGATCCGATCCGCAGAATAGTGCTGGGTGTGGCTGCGCATCCGCACCAGGGCTTGAGTCACTACACTGACCTCACTGGCCAGACTCAAACGCAGGAAAAGGTCAAAGTCCTCGAAGAACGGCTGGGCTTCGTCGAAACCCCCGATCGTCTCAAGCAACGCTCGCTCCGCCATCACACTCGACATGGACACATTCGCAACGAGGCGCAACAGGGGTTCGAAAATCATGCCCTCGGGCGTTGGACGCTGCGGCTCCCCCAGCATCAGCTGGCCATCTTCGTGGATGCGCTCCATGGCCACGTAGCTCCAGCGCCGCACGGGACACGAGCGCTGGACAGCGATCTGCATCTCAAGCTTCGTGGGTAACCAAGCGTCATCCGAGTCCAGGAAGGCGATGTACCTGCCACGCGCGGCGCGTAGCGCGGCGTTGCGCACGACGCTTGGATTGCCACAGTGCTGCAGCCGCAGTACCCGCACCTGACTGCATTGCTCCAGTTCCTGCAGATAGGATGTCGTCTCCAGTCCGGAGCCATCATCGGCGAGGATAAGCTCCCAGTCCCGAAAGGTCTGTGCCAGCACTGACTCCACCGCCTGGCGCAGGTACTGGACCCGGTTATAACTGGGTACGACTACCGTGACCTGCGGCTCCATGGTTCCCGGACTTTTACCGCTTCGTCATGGAAATGAGGAAATGGTCTCCCATGGCGCGCACGAGCGGCCAGCCGGCCACGCGCCGATCCAATCGCCACAATCGTTCGTGCCATTGCGGATGCCGCTCCCGCACCCACGTCAGATACGGAGGCGGTGCAAACAAACACAGGCCGCGATATCCCTCCAGCTGGAAAAACGGTCTGAAGGCGCGGTAGAACTGCGACGGGGTGAAGTAGTTGGACCAGATGGTGTGCCCGTTCATGCCCACTGACACTACGGAGCGCGAGAACCGCACCGCCGCGCGGGCCCAGCGCCGCTTGAGCGAGTAGTGCACGATTTCCCACGGACAGATGCGGCCAATGACTGAAAACACCAGCATGCCACCCGGTTTGAGCAGCCGTGCGCATTCGCGTGCGGTGTCCGCAAGACACGGCACGCAGTTGAGTGGACCAAGATTGGAATAGGCACCGTCATAGCAGGCGGAGTCGGTCAGCTTCTCCAGCTCATGCGCTCCTATGTTCGCGCCGGTAACCTGTCCGGATACGTTCTGCTCCGCGGCCCGTTCGATGGTCCTCTGCACCATTCTCGCGGACCAGTCCGTCGCAGTGACCGAATGGCCGCGCTGTGCCATGCGAATGGCATCCAGGCCAGTGCCGCAGCCGAGGTCGAGCAGGCGGCTCGGGCTGATGAACACCGCATCCAGCGACTGCCACATCTGCGCGCGCATCTCCTGGATCAGAATATTGTTGCCCCGCGGACCGTCATAATCGGCCGCAACGCTATCGAAGGCATCGCGCGTATCGTGCAATTGCTGGCGCAGACTCACGCTGGCACCAATCGCGCATAGAGCTGCTGGACAAGGCTGGCCGTATGGTCTGCGTCCTCGTGCACTGCCCGCACCGCGGCCGCCTCTGCGATACGGACCCGAAGGGTGTCATCGTCAAGCAGCCTCGCCACGGCCGCGGCGAGCGCTTGAAAGTCGCCGACCGGAACGGCGACCGTGGCTGCCGGCGCCCACTCGGTGAAATGACCGACGCCCGTGCCGACTGCGGGAACGCCCGCGACGGCCGCCTCCAGCAGCACCACAGGCCCGGTCTCGTAGCATGACGAATGGATCATCAGATCCGCAGCCTCGATCAGCGGTCGCAGCTGACGCTGCGTCAGAAAGCCGTGAAACCGCACCGACGCGGACAGCTCCAGTTCCGCCGCCAGCTCGTTGATGCGCCCGGCCAGGGTATCCTCACCGACAATGTCCATTTCAAAGCGGGCGCCTGAACGTGCCAGTAAGGCGAGCGCCTTGAGCAGTGTGGTTTGATCCTTCACCCGATTGAGGCTGGCGACATGAATCAGCCGGGGAAGTCGCTCGCCCGAGCGGGGCCGGGGGGCGCGCGGCGGCCATTTCATGAGATCAACACCCAAGGGGACGCGCTGCGCGCACAAACCCAGTTCAGCCAATTTCCGGATGACCGGCGCGCTTGCCGCCGTTATCACGGAGGCCCTGCGCAAAACCCATGCCTCACGCAGGCGGCCGCGCCAGGTGCGCATGCCACCGAAGTCCACTTCCGGCATCGCAACCAGTTCGCCGCCCGCGATATGGATCAGACTCGGGACGCCCAGCAACCTGGCGGCGATGACTGCTATCAGGCCGCAGGTTCCGGACCAGATTGCATGAATGAGATCGAACCGGCGGTCGCGATGTACAGCCACGATGGCGCGAATCGCACGCAGGCGCGTGTTGCGTACCCCGATGTTGTGAATGACCGCACCTGATAAATGCCATTGGCCCGGATGTGGCTCCTGGTGCAGTACGAATACGTGAACTTCATTGAGCCGCGAGAGACGTTCGATCAGGGCCAGCAGCACCGGGATCACCCGCACTTCGCCGGAGCGGTCGACTCCCCCCGGTACCACTAGCGCCACACGCATCAGCCGCGGCCATGGCCGGCACGAGCGCGGCCATCCGTCGGGAGCAGAGTCTCGATGGCATCCACGGTGTCATTCGGATGGCCGCCGCGGTACAAAGTGAACACCGGGAGGGATTCGACCTTGCGGACGAATGAGTCCCATTCTGGACGCCCTGCCGCATACGGCTGGTTCAACGTCAGTGCAGAGCGGATCCGGGATGGCGGCAACGGTTGCAGCAGCGTGTGTCGCTCGGCCTTGCGGGCGCTGAGCAGGACCACCGCCTTCAGCTGCAGCGGTGTCGCGGCCAGATTAAACGGGCCGCGGCGCAGATCCACTTCGAACTTCCGAACGCCACTTCTGCGCCTGATGAGTGGTGAACTGCGTATCTGCGCGTAAACGGTTGTGCGCCTCAGCCATTGCAGTGAGTTGCGACAAACGTGCAGATAGTTTGCGACCCCGGTCGCAAGCAACCCTGCAGGGGCGACAAATACGGCATCCTCAGCGAGGAAATCCATCCCACGCAGCAGACAGTGAAGGGCCGCCGTGGACTTCCCGGAGCCGCTCGGGCCCATCAGCAGGACCCCGTTGCCGCTGCGGCCAATACAGGCCGCGTGCAGGGGAACCAGGCGCTGCACGCGGGCCGCAAGCGTGAATACCGCGAACTCAAGATACTCATAGCGCGCGTGATAGGGATACCGCAACATCGCCGCACTCAACGTGACCAGCCCGGCGCGTTCCGCCGGGGAAACGATCGCAAAGCTCGACGCGCCGTTGGCGGCGCACAGGTAGCCGCCGCCGCTGATCATCGAGGTGGCCGCGGGCTGCGCCCGGCGGCTCGGCGCCCCGCCCGGCAGCAGCACCAGCTTGACCCGAATGCGGGGCGGCTCGGTGTGCAGTCGCTGCATTGGCAAACCGCCATATGCGGCCTTAACCAGTTCGCCGAGGGGTCGTGCCTGGCTGTCGAAACGAAAGTCGGCCCCGAGCAGCTGTAATCGGCGCGTCGCAATGCCCGCTGGGCTCTCTGCGAACGGATCGGCCAGAATATCTGCGCCGGCGCGATTCATTTTGGGCGTGCAATCGCGGCAGACGCAGCTACCCAAGGGTGTGAAAACGAGAGCATCGTGACTCCGGGGCAGCGGTCGCCGTGTCCGGGAACGCGCAAGTCGAGGTCCCCAGCGGGTATGTGCTCTGGGCCGCGCTTCCGGTTCAATCGCGCCGGCCGGACACGCGTTCGGGGTGACGGATTGAACTGCAGGCGGCCCTGACGGTACTCACTCGCAAGTGTTTACTTTGCAAGGACAGCTTGTGTCTGCTTGTGCCGATCCGCGGCGGTCGATTCAGCGGCTGCCGCTGGTTACGCTATACGTAACGGAACGCTGCAACTCCCGCTGTCGCAGTTGCGATTACTGGCGGCACGGACATGTCGACATCAGCCTCGAATCGGTCCGGCAGCGCATTCCCCAGCTGGTGCAGCTGGGCACGCGAGTAGTCGTGCTATCGGGCGGGGAGCCGCTGGTCCATCCGGACTGGGCGGCAGTTGCGGACTGTCTGCGCTCCAACGGCATGCAGGTGTGGCTGCTGACCGCCGGGCTGGCGCTGGCAAAACACGCCCGCCGCGCCGCCGCACTCTTCGACTCCATCACCGTCTCCATGGACGGTACCGACCGTGCCACCTATGCCGCAATCCGTGGTTTGGACGCATTCGAGCCTGTCTGTGCAGGCGTCCGGGCGGCGGCGAGTCATGGTAGAGCCCCGAGCCTGCGGGTGACCCTGCAGCGCGGCAACTTCCGGCAGCTCGGACGATTTGTCGATCTCGGCAAGGAGCTCGGTGCGCGCCAGGTGTCCTTTCTCGCCGTCGATGTGGCCAATTCGAATGCTTTTGGTCGCGACCGGCAGTTCGCCGCAGACCTGGCTCTGCGCCCGGAGGAGCTGCCGGTGTTTTCGGAACTGCTCGATTCGCTGGAGCGTACGCAGGCCGACGACTTCCGCTCCGGATTCATCGCCGAGGCGCCGCAGAAGTTGCGCCGGATCCTTCAGTACTTCGGCGCCGTGAACGGGATCGGATCCTATCCTCCGGTGCGCTGCAACGCCCCGGAGTTCTCCGCGGTTATCGGCGCGGACGGACAGGTGCAGCCATGCTTCTTCATTCCGGCACCCAATTCGACCGGATCGATCGATGACTTCACCGGGATATTGAACAGTCCGGAAATGCTGGCGCTGCGGGAGGACATCAGAGCGGGCCGACGCAATGAGTGCAGGGCCTGCGTGTGTTCAATGTGGCGCGAGGCGTCCATGGCGTGACGACAGGCGGCTCAATGGCGGTGGCGGCAAGAACCCGCGAGGCATACGCGCGCTGGGCGCCCCTGTATCCGCCGTTCGCTCACAATCCACTGATGCGGGCCGAACAGGCCGCCATGCTGGATCTGTGGCCGGACGTGCGCGGCCGCCGCGTCCTGGATCTTGCATGCGGCAGTGGCCGTTATTCACGACTGTTCGTGGAGCACCACGCCGCGCAGGTCGTGGCTCTGGATGACTGCGCTGCGATGCTGGCCCAGGTATCCGGGGCCGAGCGGGTGCGGGGCACGATGATGTCACTGCCCTTCGTGAGCGGCGCATTCGACGTCGTGGTGTGCGGTTTGGCTATCGGTCACGCCTTCGACATCGCGCCGTGGATGTCGGAAGTGGCACGGGTGCTGAAGAACACCGGGCTGCTGCTGTATTCAGACTTCCACCCCGCCGCGGCCCGCGCCGGGTTGCCCCGTTCGTTCAAGGATCGGCAGGATCGCCAGGTGACCGTCCCGCACTCATGCCATGAGCTGGCAGATCAGCTGCGGGCGGTTTCGGCCGCCAATCTCACTGTCGACGCCGTACGCGAGGTGCGGGCCGGCATCGAACTCAAGGAGGCGTTTTCGCAGTCGGCCGACTTCTATCGGCGCTGGCATGGCCTGCCGCTGGTGCTGATCGTGCGCGCTCGGAAGTGAAACCGATGCAGGGGCATGGCGGCAATGGTGTGACATTCGTCAATGCGGTGATCGGAAGCCAGCTGACCACGCTGCGGCTGTGTGGATCGCGGATTGCGGCTCTTCATGATGCACCCCATGCCGGGGACCGGGTGGTCGACCTTGAAGGGGACCGCTTGCTTCCCGGCTTGATCAATGCCCATGACCACCTGCAACTCAACAGCCTGCCGCCTCTGGAGCTTGGTTCGAGTTATCAGAATGTCAGGGAATGGATCACCGACATCAATGCGCGTCGCCGCTCCGATCCACTGTTTGAAGCACAGGTCCGCGTCCCGCGGGAAACCCGCCTCGCTGTGGGAGGAATCAAGAACCTGCTAAGCGGTGTGACCACGGTCGCCCAGCATGATCCGCTGTATTCATGCTTGACGGATCCGGATTTTCCGACGGCGGTCGTGAGGCAGTACGGATGGTCACACTCGCTGTATATCGACGGTGAAATCGCCGTCGGCAACGCCTACCGACGGACCCCGGCCGCATGGCCCTGGATAATCCACATGGCGGAGGGCGTCGACGCGGAAGCCGCCACTGAATGGCTGCGCCTCGAGAGACTCGGCTGCGTGGCGGGCAATACGCTCGTGGTGCATGGCGTCGCTCTCGATGAGGCGGCGCGGAGTCGCCTCGCCGGGGCGGGCGCCGGACTGATCTGGTGTCCGTCATCCAATCTGCGCCTGTTCGGCAAGACGGTCCAGGTGGCAACTCTCGCGCGACTCGGCCGGGTTGCATTGGGCACGGACTCGCGCTTGAGCGGTTCGCGCGATCTGCTTGAAGAGTTGCGCCTCGCCGCAAGGGTAGGCGACCTCGGCGAACCGACACTTGAGGCGTTGGTGACGTCCGCGGCCGCGCGTCTGCTGCGGCTATCGGATCGGGGCGCGCTGCATCCCGGTCTTCGCGCCGATATCGTGGTTCTGCGCCGTGGCGCGCGGCTGTCAGATGCCACCCGCACCGATCTGCGGCTGGTATTGCGCGACGGTCATCCGCGCTACGGTGAGGTGGCGCTGGCGCGCACCGTGGAGCCGGGAGTGCCATGGCGCAGTATCCGCCTTGACGGTTTTCCGAAGGCGCTTGAGCCGGGCATTGCCGGGATGCTGGAAAAGCTCGGCAGCATCGAGCCGGGCCTCGAACTGTCGGCAGCTTCGTGGCGGGCAGCATGACCGAACTGCCGCGCCTGCTGCTGGTGAATCCGCGCATCACTGCGCGGCGTAGCGCCCGTTTTCCCCTGTCGCTGCTGACGCTGGCGGGCGCCGTGGACAGCCGCTATTCGTGCCGAATCGTCGACGGCAATGTCGATGACGGTTATCTGCAGACAATCAGGCGGCTGCTGAGCGAGCAGCGGTTCGCGGCGGTGGGCGTGACGGCGATGGGAGGCCCGCAGATCCGCAGCGCCATCGATGTATCAACCATCATTCGGCAGGCCTCACCCGCAACCCCCATCATTTGGGGAGGCTACTTCCCAACGCTATATCCGGACACCGCCTTGAACGCGCCCTATGTGGACTATGCCGTGCGCGGCGCCGGGGAAGCGGCATTGATAGAACTGCTGGACGCAATCCGCAGCGGGGATGAGGCTGCGTTTGAGGCCGTGCGCGGAATTGCCTGGAAGCGCGGGGGACAGGTAGTGCGCAATCCGGACCGCCCCTTTGAAGTTCGCGGTCAACAGGCGCCGCTGCCCTATGACCTGCTGGGTGATCCGCGAATCTACCTTGCCCGCACGTTTCTCGGGCGACGCACGGCGGCACATCAGGCCTCGGTCGGGTGTCGATACCGTTGCACATTCTGTGGCGTCGCGGCCATGTTCCGCGGCGCGACGAGCTTGCCTGCGGCGGTGCGCCTGGATCGCGAGCTGACCTGGCTGCAGGATCTCGGCGCGGATTCAATCCAGTATTTCGATCACAATTTCTTCGATCGCGAAAAGGACATGGTTCCACTGCTGGAGGTACTTGCCAAGGCGCAGCTGCCGTGGTGGTGCTATGCACGGGCGGATGCATTGCTGGGACTATCGGCGAGTTCATGGGCATTGGTGCACAAGAGTCGGCTGCGCATGGCGTATATCGGCGCCGAGTCCCCCAATGATGCAATGCTCAGGAGTATCCGCAAGGGAACCACTGCGGACCAGACTCTGGAGGTGGCAGATCTGTGCCGCAGGCAAGGCGTGATTCCGGAACTATCGTTCATGGTGGCGCCGCCCGTGGACACGGAGAATGAAACCGAACACACCTTCGAATTCATTCGTGAGGTCAAGCGGGTCAATCCGCTGGCCGAAATCATCGTCTACATCTATACGCCATTGCCGCCGTCCGCCCTGCCGGAGAATGCCCGCGCACGGGCCACCGTCCCCTTGGATCACGCCGGGGAGCCGCTGCGTTTTCCTTCGACACCCGAGGAATGGACCCGGCAACAATGGGTCGACTACGCCTGCCACGCCGACGCGCCGTGGCTGACCGATCGCCTGCGGCTGCGTATCAGGAGCTTTGTGACGGTACTGGGTTGCCGCTTCCCGACCGTGCAGGATGTGCGCGCACCGCCCTGGTCGAAGTTGACATTGCGCGCACTCGCCTCGTGGCGCTATCGCTTCCGGCGCTACGACCGGCCGTGGGAGCTCAATTTATCCAAAAGGCTGATCCGGCTCGCGGAACCGCGCATCAGTGGCATCTGACCGCAAGGCACGTTGAGCGCCGTGCTGCGTATCATCCATCTGGGAGTTCTGCTGGACCCGCAACGGTCGCCGTCGCAGATGTTGGTCGACTGGTGGCCGCTGGTGGACACCGCCGAGATGGTGGCGCGTGCCGGCGGCCAGGTGACAGTCATTCAGGCAAGTTGCCGCGCAGAAACCGTGCAGCTGCGCGGCGTGACCTATTATTTTCTGGTACCGGATCCCGGGCGTACTTTGAGTGCCTCGGACGGCTTTGCGCGCCTGCTGCGGCAGCTGGCGCCCGATGTCATTCATGTGCACGGCCTGGGTTTTCCGCGAGAGGTCATTGACCTCGCCAAATTGACGCCGACCACGCCCATTCTGCTCCAGGATCATGCCGATGGTGTGCCGAGAATCTGGCGCCGCCGACTGCGCCGCAAAGCGCTTGCGGCGGCCGGCGGCATCTCCTTCTGCGCGCTGAGCCAGGCCGAGCCATTCATACGGGCGCGTATGCTCAATGCGGGCACGCGGCTATTCGAAATTCCGGAATGCTCCAGCCGGTTCACGCCCGGCGACCCGGAGTCCGCGCGCCGGGCCACCGGGGTGTTCGGCGACCCGGCCGTCCTGTGGGTGGGCCATCTGAATGCCAATAAGGATCCGCTCACCGTCCTCGATGGTGTCAGCCAGGTGCTCGAGCACCGGCCGGATCTGCAGTTATGGTGCTGCTTCGGACAGGCCCCGCTGCTCGGCGATGTTCAGCGTCACCTCGCAGCTGATTCGCGACTACGCGAGAGAGTGCACCTCCTGGGAACGGTGTCCCACGAACGCATCGAGCAGTTGATGCGGGCCGCCGACCTATTCGTCTCGGGCAGTCATCGCGAGGGCAGCGGTTTCTCGGTGATCGAGGCCCTCGCCTGCGGCCTGCCACCGGTCATAACCAACATCCCCTCGTTCCGGGCCCTGACCGCGCAGGGCAAGGTGGGGGCCTTATGGAGATGCGATGACGCCACCGCGCTTCGCGAAGCGGTATTGTCAGTCGAACGGCGGTCCAGGACTGAGGCGCGTGCTGCGGCAAGGCAGCATTTCGATCAGGAGCTGTCGTTCGATGCAGTAGGCAGGAAGTTTCTGGCGGCCTACGAGGAGCTGTTCAGGTGCGGCACTCACCCTCCCGAGCGATGAGACTTTGCCATGACCGGCGCAGCTGCTGGCGGCCGGGCTCGTGTTCGGCGACACCGGCGCTGGCCTGCAGCTTTACCTGTTCATGCAGCAGATCGCGCACGGTGCGATAGAACTCCGACCCGTACGTTCCCCGGAACATCATGGCCAGATCGTTGCTGTCCTGCCAGTGGGTCTTGGTGCCCAGCTGCGCCTTGACCTGCTCGTAAAAGGCGGTGCCGGGCAACGGATACGCCACGCTGATGCCGACATCATCCGGCGCAGCCGTATCGATCAGCTCGCGGGTCGCAAGGATGTCCTCCAGCTGCTCCCCGAGATAGCCGAGCTGGATGAAGAAGCCCACGCGAATGCCTTGCGCCTTCAGGCGCGCGCGCGCCGTGTGGATCTCAGCCACCTGCACGCCCTTGTTCATGGCGTCAAGCACCCGCTGGCTGCCACTCTCGGCGCCCAACCACACCTCCTGGCAACCCGCCTCCCGCAGCGCCACTGCCATCGCCGGGCTCATCAGATCCGCCCGCGACTGGATGGTAAATGGCACCGATCCACCGCCCGCACTGGCCGCCCGTGCAAATGCCCGCACCCAATCGGGGCGGAAGCCGAAGATGTCATCCGCAAACCAGACATGATCGGGTGCGAACTGGCGCTTCAGATGGAGCATCTCAGCCGCCACGGCCTCCGGCTTGCGTTGCAGGTAGCGGTTTCCCCAGATCGGCTTGGCGCACCAGGCGCAGCGGAAGGAACAGCCGCGCGAAGAGGCCATGTTCAGGCTGAAATAGCCATGCGCCTCGCGCCAGGCGCGCCGATAGCGATCCATGTCGACCAGATCCCAAGCCGGCAAATCGGGCTGGGCCGCATCGAGCCCGCGCGCCGCGGATTCGGGGTGTCCCTTGGATCCGCTTTCCTTGGCGAGACCGGCGATGCCTTCCACGAGCTGGGCACGACTGAGCGCGGGATTGGTATCCAACCGTCGCACCAGTTGCACCAGCGCCTCCAGCCCCTCGCCGGCCAGCACGGCATCGGCGCCGGCGTTCAGGTAGGGATCCGGCGCATCGCTGGCATCGGAGCCGGCCACGATAATGCGTGCGCCGCGCTCACGAGCGGCGCGAATCATTTCGCAGGCTGCGCGACGCATGGCGCCCAGGCACATCTTGCTCAGGAAATTGAAATTGTCTTCGTAGACGATGAGCAGCTGCGGGGCGTGTGCCTCAAGGCGGCGGCCATATTCCTCCAGCCCCTCGGCCAGCATGGCATCGAACAGCGCCACCTGGTGTCCGCTCCGCCGCAACAGCGCCGCAACCTGCAGCGTGGCCAGCGGTGGGTAAGGCTTGGCACGCTGGAATTGCTTCGGATCGAAGCGCAGAAAATAGGAGTGGGCAACCAGAATCGGCAGCATGGAAAAAGCCACGCAAAACAAGGACCTCTTGTTGAGTACCCGTTGGTGGGAGGAAGGTTCAGCCCCCCGGGGTGCACGACGCCGCTCATCCCCGCTGCCTCAGGCCCGTATTGGGTTCTTCAGGACCGCCTGCACGATATACATGGAGGCCTGCCGCGGCGGGCGGGCGACCAGCCATTGGAGCACGCGGCGCCCCTGCGACAGGTGCAACCAGGAGTGCTCGACAGCCCATTGCTCGGCGGCAGTGACGCGGCGCGTGGCGCGCTGTTCAGCGCCGGGGAGGATGCGCTGCCGAACGTAGCGCGCACGCTCGGTCAGCGAACTACACCACGACAGCGCGGGAAAGGCGGACACGGCCAATGATGCGAAGGACATCTGCGTGAGACTCGCCCGCCGGCACAGACGCCGTAACGCCCACGGGCAGGCGCTACGCAATCCTGCGAGCACGTGGCGGGGCACGAGTCCGGGTTGATAGCGAGTGAGCAGCTCCAGGGGCGGTAGCGCCCACCAAAGTGGCTTCGCCGCGGGCGCAACGCCCAACAGCTGTGCCCAATCTTCCGGGGTCGCCCCTGCGGCAAGCCGCGCAATGTCGTGCAAATGCATGAGCCGCAATGCCCGTGCGCTCATGTTGCCCGCGGCGTGCAATAGCAGGTGCAGCAGCAAGCCGTTGCGCGCGGGATAGGGATTGAGTCCCGGCTCCGGGTGCAGCGGAAATACCTGCTCGGTGATGACCGTGTCGGTGACAGGCAGGCGCTCCGCGATGCAGGTGTGAAGTTCCACCTTGACCGGATAGTCCTCATGCTCCCCCACGGGAAGCGTTGTCATCGCGGCACCCTGGGCGGGTTTGAAAACCTGATGTCTCCAGGTCGCCGCGGTTTGCACATAGCCCACCGCTGCCAGCATGTCGATCGCGCACTGCGCATCGGCGGGGCGAACCAGCAGATCGATATCGGCCATCGGGCGCTCGCCGGGTGCATAGACGCCCAGCGCATGCAGCGCCGCTCCCTTGAGCGCGACGGCAGCGAGCCCCACGGCAGTGGCTCGATCATCGATACCTTGCAGCACCGCGGCGATGCGGCCATGCCGCAGCAGTGTCTGCCGGCGCTGATCCGCCACGAACGCCTCCCAGCTGGCGGGCCCGGACCACCGCAAGGTCGTCGCCAATAACGGGGTTATCCCATGCAGTACCGCCGCGGCGCGCGCCATCTGCCATTCGAATTCGGTCCAGGCGGGGGGCTCAAGGCGTGGCTCGACGAGCTCGGCAGCGAACCGCTCGGTGGCGGCGGACAGGCCAAGCTCGATCAATTCAGGAGACGGCAGCATTGTCCTGGTGGGTACCCGGCCAATGCGGCTTCGGTTCTGCAGCTCTAAAGATTCTCGACCCTGCGCCCGCAAGTGCTTAGAGTGGCGTTCCCAAGACGGCGGAGGTTGGCAGCATGAAAGTGGCACTCATTGGCGCGACGGGCAGAATCGGCAGCAAGATCACGGCGGAACTGCTGGCACGGGGTCATTCGGTGACAGCCATCGTGCGCAATCCCGAGAAGGCTGCCAGCCATCCGAACCTCAAGGCGGTCAAGGGTGACGTCACCGACCCGGGCAGCGTCGCCGCATTGATTCGCGGCCACGATGCCGTCATCAGCTCGGCCCCGTTCAATCCGGGCATTTCCCCGCAGGTGCTCGAAGCGGTGCGCAAGTCGGGCGTGAAGCGCTATATCGCCGTGGGCGGCGCAGGCTCGCTCAAGGCGGCGGACGGCAAACTCGTCATGGAAAATCCGCAGATTCCGGCCGAATGGATGCCCAGCATCAAGGAAGGCTCGGCGCTGTTGAAGCTGCTGCGCGCCGATCAGCAGCTGGATTGGACCTTCTTTTCACCGGCGGTCCAGATAGGCCCGGGCGAGCGCACGGGCAAGTTCCGGCTGGGCGGTGATGAGGTCGTGGCGGCGGCAGATGGCAAGAGTTCCATCTCGTATGACGATTACGCGATCGCGCTGGTCGATGAGCTTGAGAACCCCAAGCATGTGCGGCGCCGGTTCACGATCGGCTACTGAGACGGGCCGCTGCCGCTCAGCTCAGTTCCTTCAGGAGCTCGGCCATGGTTTTTCTGGCCGCCAGGAACCACTCCGGCGCGCGCCGGTTCGACGCTTGCGGTGTGGGTAGCCATTGTTCAAACCCCATACGATCGGTCCCCTCGGGGATGTACCAGCATTTGTGCTCGCCATCCCAGCGCGCGCCGCGCTGTTTGGCTTGCTCCTGCTCTTTGATTGGCACCCGCAGTTCGACTCTCACCCGTAAAGTCTGTACCGCAGCCGCTCCTGGCGGCGCGTCACATTCGTGTCGTCTTTGTCGAGTTATCCCTTGCGCTGTGCCAGCAGCGCATACACGCCTTTTGCATTGAGGATTTCGGCCAGATCCGCTAGGGATACCGGCTTCGTCAGGTGATAGTCGAAGCCGGCCTCGATCGCGAGTGTTCGATCCTCGGGCTGCCCCCATCCGGTAATCGCGACCAGCCGCATCTCCCGGCCCCATGGCTGCATGCGAATGTGCCGCGCGACCTCGTAGCCATTGCGCTTCGGCATCCCGATGTCGAGCAACAGGAAGTCCGGTTTCACACTGCGCGCCAGCTCAATGGCGCCCTCGCCGTCCTGGGTGGTGCGAACCACGTGGCCATCGAGTTCCAGCAGCATCCTGAGACTCTCGGCCGTGTCCTGATTGTCATCGGCAATGACAATCCGTCGGCGCCGAACGGCACCGCTCGAGGCAGAGGTAGTGGCATCGCCTCGCGGAGCGTGAACGTGCTTGGCGGTAAGCTTTTCGAAGAACAGGTCCAGTGGGTCAGAGCAGGGTTGCGGCATGCCGTAAGCTCCATAAACCGTAGCGTGATAGGTAATTTGGAGCTGTTTTTTAATCCCAAGTTCCCCAGCTCGACTGCGACGCCGCGCTCGAAAATGGCAGGCGCAATGGCAGATTGCGGCGCCCTCCTACAAGGATGCGGCAGCGCGCCGGATGAGGCCGCCCGGCTCCGTCCAAGCTGGTGGAGGGTTCAGCCGCGCGGATCCAGGTACTTCGCCTCGAACATCACGAACACGCCCAGACCCGGCTCCGGTTCGAAGAACCGCGAGTTCGCGTCGTTGACAATGACGGAACCGATGTAGGCCTTGTTGAACAGGTTCTCGATGCGCAGGAATTCGCTGGTCTGCCAGCCGGAACTTTTCTGCTCGAAGCCGGCCCGCAGATTCTCGGTCCAGTAGCCGCCGGCGTAGCCGGTGTTGCGATCATCGGCATAGATGCGTGATCGCACCAGCGTCTCCGCGGTGGCCACGAAGCCGGTGGCCGGATAGCGCCACGTCAGGCCCGCATACAAAATATTCTGCGGAATGGCCGGCAGGTAATTCCCGGCCGGTATCACGGCGGTCGTGCACGGCGTTCCCGCACACCCGGCGTACGCATCAGCCACCACCGCACGCAGGTAGGAATACGCGATGCGCGTTTCGAAGTTCCCGGGCAGGTCGGCGGTCACGCCAAGCTCCGCGCCGTCGCGCTGCGTGGCGCCAATGTTCTCGTACACCGAGCGGCCGCCGGTGCTTTGCAGCACACCCAACTCATCGATGGTGCGAATATGGAAGACGGCCACGTCGGCGCGGAACCGCGCGCCCCGTGTCTTCACGCCCAGTTCATAGTCACTGCTGCGCGCCGGCTGCAACCCGAAGTTCAATCCGGGCAGGCTGCCGCTGATGGAGCGATACGCCAGCTCGTTCAGGGTCGGGGTCTCGAATCCGCGGCCGAACGAGGCATAGGTGCTGATGTCGTCCGTGACGCTGTAACTCAAGCCGGCGACCGGATTGGTCGCCGAGTAACGCGTGCCGCTCAAGGGCAGGGCACCGCTGACGGACAGATGACTGTGCGAGGTGATATCGACCACGCTGTTGCGCACGCCGGCGGTGGCGTGCAGGCGCGCGGTCAGATCCCACTGTGCCTGGAAGTACTCATCGAGATCGTGCACCAGGTTGGTTTCATAGCGGCGCAGGCCGCCGAGAACGCCAAGGTCGGTGCCGACATAGTTCAGATAGCCGCGGCGATGTTCGTCGAGGTCGTCGTAGCTGATGCCGGCGGTCATCGTCAGCGCCGTGCCCAGGAATTCACGACGATCCGTGAAATGCACATCGGTGCCGTCGTACCCGCGTGCCAGGTCGATGACACCGCCGGGACTGGTGGGCGCGGCCTGTGTGGCCAGCGGTATGGACTGGAACTGGGTGGTCTGACGATGGCCGCTGTAAACCATGGCGACGAGACTGTCGTGGGCGCCGAATTCACGTTCATACGTCGCGCCCAGCTGCTCCTGCGCCAGCGCCTTGCGGGTGTTGAACATGTCCGCGCCGGTGCCGGCCTGAATCGGATCCGCCAGCACTTGTGCAGCAGTCAGCCCCAGGGGGTCCTGCACGAAGGGCATCTCGACGGCATTGGCGATGAAGGTCAGCTGTGAGACATCGTCGAGCTTCACGCGCACTTTGCCGTTGAGCAGATTGCGCTGCGCTTCGCTGTGCCGGCGGTAGCCATCCGTCTGGAAGTGCGAAACATCCAGCAGGTAGTTGACCGGGCCCGTGTCGCCGCCCACCACCCCGGCGTAGCGCTGGGTATTCAATGATCCGTATTCCAGTGCCGAACCCAGTTCGAATCCCGGCGGCGCATCCGCGGTGAAAATGGCGATGACGCCACCGGAGGAGTTGCCGTACAAAGCGGAGAACGGTCCGCGCAACACTTCAATATGATCAGCCGACCCTAAATCGAACTGCGAGAACTGGCCCTGGCCATCCGGCATCGTTCCGGGAATGCCATCCGAATACAGGCGCACGCCGCGCACGCCGAAGCTGGAGCGTGCGCCGAAGCCGCGCGAGGAGACCTGCAGGTCCTGGGCATAGTTCTGGCGGCTCTGTACGGACACGCCCGGAACCGTATCCAGCGACTCGGACAGGTTCACCTGAGATTGACCCTCGTGAATCGCGTTGCTGCTGATGCGATCCACGGACATCGGCAGGGTGAGGCTGTCCTGCGCGATGCGCGTCGCGGTCACCACCACGGACTGCAGGTCGGCGTTCTCACTGCCGGCAGCGCTCGTATCCGCAGCCTGCGCCGCCGGAGCGCCCGCCACGGCACATATCGCGATCAACATCCCTGTCCGGTGCCGGCGCATTCTTGGAATTCCTTGGTCAGATGCGTGGAAGGCAATAAGGTGCGCCAGAATGAGTACTTGCCTACATTGGTGCAATACAGATAAACGCTAAAAAACTGCAGTTCGCTACAATGCAAAAGTGCAGCAGAAAACGGTCATGACCACTGGGAAAGACTCCGCGCGCGGCGGCGGACTGTTTGTGATCTCCGCGCCATCGGGTGCCGGCAAGACCTCTTTGGTGAAGGCGCTGCTGGGTCGCAACCCGGGCTTCACCGTTTCGGTGTCCCATACGACCCGTCCGCCGCGTCCCCATGAGGTGCAGGGTCGCGAGTACTGGTTTGTAACGCCGCAGGAGTTTCAGGAGCGGCTGGCGCGCGGCGAGTTTCTCGAGCACGCGCGGGTGTTCGACAACTGCTACGGCACCGGTCGGGCAACGGTGGAAGCGGTGCTGGCCGCGGGCCGGGATGTCATCCTGGAAATCGACTGGCAGGGCGCCCGCCAGGTGCGCCAGTCGGCGCCGGGCTGCACCACCATTTTCATCCTGCCACCCTCGCGTGCCGCCCTGGAACAGCGCCTGCGCAACCGGCAGACGGATTTGGCGGCCGTCATCGCGCGCCGCCTGCAGGATGCCGTTGGCGACATGTCGCATTACCGGGAATTCGGCTACGTGGTGGTCAATGACGATTTCGACACCGCCTGCGGGCAACTGGAATGCATACTGACGGGGAGGGGCCAGGCCCTGACCAGCGATCGGCCGCAACTGGCGCCGCTGCTGGCGGACCTGCTCGGCCCCCCCGGACGCTAAGTCTGGCCAAGACGGGGCCCGTTGCCGTAGACTTCTGAACCTTCCGCCCATCGCGGCGGCAATTACCTAAAGTTAGTAGGATATGGCCCGAATCACTGTCGAAGACTGTCTCCAGAACGTCGATAACCTGTTCCACCTGGTGCTGCTGGCCTCCCAGCGTGCGCGGCGGCTGGCCAATGGCGCCGAACCGACCGTGGCGTGGGAGAACGACAAACCCACGGTGGTCGCCCTGCGCGAAATCGCCGGAGGCTCGATCACGGCCGAAATGCTCAGTGAGCCGGAGCCGCCGCCGATCGAGGCCACCATGCCGGATGCCGAGTCCCTGGCGTTCCGGGCCCCGCAATTTGGTCTTGGAGACTGACTCCAGGCGTAACTTATGGACTATGCGTCTTCGCTCCTGGGACTGATCCCCGGTGCAAGGCGCGCCACACCGGGGCTGAAAGACCTTCTTGCCACGGTCGGCACCTACCTGCCGCCTGAGCAGGTCGAGCGCATCCGGGAGGCCGCCGAGTTCGGCGCCTCGGCGCACAAGGGACAGACCCGCCTCAGCGGCGAACCGTATATCGCCCACCCGGTGGCCGCCGCCGCGATCCTCGCTGACCTGCATCTGGACACCGACACCATCATTGCGGCCATCCTCCATGACGTCATCGAGGACACACCGACCCCGAAGGACCAGCTCGCGCAGCGCTTCGGCGCGGACGTCGCCGAAATCGTCGACGGGGTCACCAAGCTCGACCAGATCAAGTTCAAGAGCCGCGAGGAGGCGCAGGCCGAGAGCTTTCGCAAGATGCTGCTCGCCATGGTGCGCGATCTGCGGGTGGTACTGGTCAAGCTGGCCGACCGCACGCACAACATGCGCACCATCGACGCCATGGAAGTGACCCGGCGGCGTGCCATCGCGCGCGAGACGCTGGAGATCTATGCGCCCATCGCCGAGCGTTTAGGGCTGTATGACCTGAAACTGGAACTGGAGGACCTGGGGTTCGCGGCCCTGTATCCGCAGCGCTATCGCGTGCTCGAACGGGCGCTCAAGCGCGCCCGCGGCAACCAGAAGGAATTCCTGAAGAAGATCGAACAGCAGCTGACGGCGGCGCTGATGAAGAATGAGATCGTCGCGCGGGTCGCCAAGCGCGAGAAGCACCTGTACAGCATCTACCGCAAGATGCAGCGCAAACGCTCCACGCTCAACGAAATCGTCGACGTCTACGGCCTGCGCATCGTGGTCGACAAGGCCGACACCTGCTATCGCGCGCTCGGCAGTGTGCACAGCGTCTTCAAACCCATGCCGGGACGCTTCAAGGACTACATCGCGATCCCGCGCGTCAATGGCTATCAGTCGCTGCACACCACGCTGTTCGGCCCGAACGGTGTACCGATCGAAGTGCAGATCCGCACCGAAGACATGAACAGCGTCGCGCAGTCGGGCATCGCGGCGCACTGGCGCTACAAGACCGGTGAGAGCGTCGGCTCGTCACAGCAGGAGCGCGCCCGCGAGTGGCTGTCACGGCTGGTCGAACTTCAGGACGGGGGCAGCAGCTCCGAGGAGTTCCTCGAGAGCGTCAAGGTCGACCTGTTTCCGGACAAGGTGTACGTGTTCACGCCGAAGGGCGAAATTCTGCGCCTGCCCAGCGGCGCGACCGTGGTCGATTTCGCCTACTCGGTACACACCGACATCGGCAATCGCTGCGTTGCGGCCAAGGTGGACCGCCGCCTGACGCCGCTGCGCACCGTGCTGCGTAATGGTCAGACGGTGGAGATCATTACGGCGAAGGGCGCGATGCCGAATCCGTCCTGGGTGAATTTCGTGGTCACCGCCAAGGCGCGCAATGCCATCCGCCACTATCTGAAGGGGCTGCGACGCTCGGAAGCCATTGCGCTGGGCAAGCGGCTGCTCAACCAGTCGCTCGCCGAATTCCACCTCGCGCTGGAGGATGTGCCCCCGTCGCTGATGCAGGCGGCCGTCGGGGAGTTCGGTATGAAGGATATCGATGAGCTGTTCGAACGCATCGGCATGGGCGAGCGGCTGGCTCCGCTGGTCTCGCGCCGGCTGCTGCCCACCATTCCACAGGAAGATGGCGGCGAAATCCCGGCCCCCGGAGCCATGGCCATCGCGGGAACGGAGGGGCTGCTGGTCACGTATGCGCGCTGTTGCTTCCCGATTCCGAACGATCCGGTCATCGCCTTCCTCTCCAGCGGGCGCGGCGTCGTCGTGCACCGCGAGACCTGTGTCAATGTCGAGGATTATCGCAAGCATCCGGAGAAGTGGCTGCCGGTGACCTGGCAGGCGACCCCGGACCGGGTGTTCAGTTCGCAGATCCGTGTCGACGTGCCCAACCGCATGGGCATCCTGGCGGCCGTGGCGGCCGCCATCGCCAGCACGGAAACCAACATCGAACGGGTCTCGGTGGAGGAGCGCGAGTCGGAAACCTCGGTACTGGATTTTGAACTGCGCGTACGCGATCGTGCACAGCTCGCCATCGTCCTGCGTACCATCCGCCGCATGCCCGATGTGGTGCGCGTCACCCGCACACTCGCGGCGCATTCACGCAAGAGGCTCGAAGACAAATCATGACCCACACCATCATCCATACCGACAGTGCACCCAAGGCCATCGGCACCTACTCGCAGGCCGTGCGCGTGGGCAAGACCGTGTACGTGTCGGGCCAGATCCCGCTGGATCCGCGCACCGGCGAACTGGTCGCGGGCGACATCGAAGCGGAGATCCGCCGCGCGTTCGACAACCTGCTGGCGATCGTGACGGCCGCGGATGGCACCTTCTCGCAGGTGGCCAAGGTCACCGTGTTCCTCACCGACCTGGTGCACTTCCCGAAGGTCAACGAGATCATGGCGACCTATTTTCGGCAGCCCTATCCGGCCCGCGCGGCCGTCGGAGTCGCGCAACTGCCCAAGGGCGCGCGCGTGGAAATCGAGTGCATCCTCTGTCTTGAGTGATGCTGCCGAACTGCGACCCGTCACGACACTGCGCGGTGTCGGCGCCGCGCTCGCCGAACGTCTGGCGAAACTGGGCATCACGCGGGTGCAGGACCTGCTGTTCCTGCTGCCGACGCGCTACGAAGACCGCACGCGCGTCGTGCCCCTGGGCGGTTTGACGCCCGGCGAGCACGCCGTGGTTGAGGGCGAAGTCCAGCTCACCGAAGTCACCTACCGCAGGCGCCGGCAGCTGCTGTGCCGCATCAGCGACGGCTCCGGGTTCCTCACCCTGCGCTTCTTTCATTTCTCGACCGCCCAGCACAACGCCCTGACCCGGGGGCTGCGACTGCGCTGCTACGGAGAGGTGCGCCGGGGACCCCTGGGCCTGGAGATCGTGCACCCGGAGTATCGCCGGGTGCAGGAGTCGCCGCAGGGGCTGGAGGAATCCCTGACGCCGATGTACCCGGCCACCGAGGGTCTGACCCAGTTGCGCCTGCGCATGCTCATCGGTGAGGCGCTGGGCGCACCCGGCAGCATCGCCGTGCGCGACTGGCTGCCCGTCGAGGTGCAGCGCTCATTGCACCTGCCGCCCCTGCGCGATGCGCTGGAGCTGCTGCACCGTCCACCCCGGGAACAGGACCACACCGCGCTGCTCACGGGCCATCATCCGGCGCAGCGCCGGCTGGCCTTCGAGGAGCTGCTGGCGCATCAATTGAGTCTGCGGCTACGCAAGCTGCGCACGGCGGCGGACCCGGGTCTGCCACTGACCGATCCGGACAAACTGGAATCGCGGCTGCTCGCCGCCTTGCCCTTCTCGCTGACCGGCGCCCAGCAGCGGGTCCGCGCCGAAATCGAAGCGGACCTGCTGGGTCCGCATCCCATGCTGCGGCTGCTGCAAGGGGATGTGGGCTGTGGCAAGACCGTGGTCGCGGCGCTCGCTGCTGCGCGTGCCGTCGGCAGCGGCCAGCAGGTCGCACTCATGGCGCCGACGGAGCTGCTGGCCGAGCAGCACTGGCGCAACTTGAGTGCGTGGTTCAAGGCCGTAGGCCAGCCCATCGCGTTGTTGACGGGGTCGCAGCCGGCCCGGACCCGGCGCAGTGCCGAGCAAGCTATTGCCTCAGGAGAGATACAGATTGTTGTTGGAACACATACATTGTTTCAAAAAGGAATCAATTTTGCCAGATTGGCCGTGATCATTGTCGATGAACAGCACCGCTTCGGCGTGCAGCAGCGCATGACGCTGCAGGAAAAAGGTCGCGCCGCGGGCCTGATGCCGCACCAGCTGATCATGACCGCGACGCCGATTCCGCGCACCCTGGCCATGACGGCATATGCGGACCTGGATATCTCCGTGATCGACGAATTGCCACCGGGGCGCACGCCGGTGGTCACGGTCGTCATGGCGGATGCGCGCCGGCACGAGGTGGTCCAGCGCATCCTGCTGGCGTGCCGCTCGGGCCGCCAGGCCTACTGGGTCTGCCCGCTCATCGATGAGTCCGAGGAACTGCGCTACCAGGCCGCCGAGGAGACGGCGGTGGCGCTGCGTGAAGCGCTCCCGGAGCTGACCGTGGAGCTGGTGCATGGACGGCAGCCGGCCGCGCAGAAGGAGGCGGCCATGGCGGCCTTCAAGGCCAACCGCGTCCACCTGCTCGTGGCCACCACCGTGATCGAGGTGGGGGTGGATGTGCCGAATGCGACCCTGATGGTCATCGAGAACGCCGAACGCATGGGACTGGCCCAGCTGCATCAGCTGCGCGGCCGGGTCGGTCGGGGCGCGGCCGCCTCGATGTGCGTGCTGCTGTACCGGGCGCCGCTGTCGCAGCTGGCGCGGGCGCGGCTGCATACCATCCGCGAAACCAGCGATGGATTTGAAATTGCGCGCCGCGACCTGGAGTTGCGCGGACCGGGCGAACTGCTCGGTACCCGCCAGACGGGCCTCGCGCAGCTGCGGGTGGCGGACCTGGCCCGGGATACGGACCTGCTGCCCCTGGTGCAAAAAAGCGCCGAGCTGATGCTGCGTGAGTATCCGGATAACATTGCGCCGCTGACCACGCGCTGGATTGGCGAAGGTGAACGCTACGGAACCGTTGGCTGAAGATTTAGGTACGCCGCTGGAACTGGCGCCGCGGCGACCCCGCACGGCGCCGCTCACCTATCGCGTGGGGCGCCGGCTGACGGAATACGGCCGGCTGGCCAGGCTCGATCGACCGGTCGGCTTCTGGTTGTTGCTGTGGCCGGTGCTGTGGGCACTGTGGATTGCGGGTGCCGGTCGCCCGGCGCCCCGGGTGCTGCTGGTCTTCGTGCTTGGCGTATTCACGATGCGCGCCGCCGGCTGCGTCATCAATGATCTCGTCGATCGCAATATCGATCCACGCATCCGGCGCACCCGCCAGCGGCCACTGGCCGCACGCCGGGTCACGCCGTATGAGGCCATCGTGCTGTTCGTGCTGCTGGCGGCCGCGGCCCTGTGGCTGGTGCTGCAGCTGAATACGCTCACCATCCGATTGTCGCTGGTCGGGGCCGCGCTGACGGTGACCTACCCCTTCGTCAAACGCTTCTTCCCGCTGCCTCAGTTGTATTTGGGAATTTCCTTTGGCGGCTGGGGCGTGCCCATGGCCTTCGCGGCACAGACCGGGCAGGTGCCACGCATCGCCTGGGTGATCTTCATGGCCGCCGTGGTGTGGACCGTGGTCTACGACACGCAGTACGCCATGGTCGACCGCGAGGATGACCTGAAGATCGGTGTGCGCTCCACGGCCATCGCCTTTGCCGATATGGACCGCGCGATGATTTTCATCCTGCAGCTGCTGATGCTCGCGGCGCTGGCGCTGGTCGGCCGTACCCTGCATTTCGGCAACTGGTACTACGGCGGCCTGTGCGTGGCCGCCGCCACGTGCGTGTTTCAGCAATGGCTGATCCGAAACCGCGAGCCGGATGCATGCCTGCGCGGCTTCCTCAACAACAACTACACCGGCGTCGCCATCTTCGCCGGCATCCTGCTCCAATACCTCTACGCCGGCAGCTGATCCCCGGGCACCCAGAAGCCATGGATCTGGCCGGCTATCCGGTAGGGCAGTTTCACGGTCGCGATCGGACCGTCTTCAAGGTGCGCCGTATCCACCAGCACCAGGTCCGCCCGGCCGCCTTCACGCGGATGCGAGGCGACGCCGATCAGGTAGCCGTCACCCTCGGCGGCACCCTTGTGCCGCGGCACGAAGCACATCTCGGCCAGGCTCACTTCCTTGCCCGGCTGGTAGAACTTCGCGGTACGGGTCATATGGTCAAACATGGCCCAGCGGCTGCCGACCGCCGCATCGCTGCTGAGCAGGAAGCCGTAGCGGTAGGGCACGGTGTGGTAGCGGTCGTCCTGCCGGGAGAGCGCACCCGCGACGCCGGGGTAGAGGTTCTCTATTTCGAAGGTCGTGGCCTTGCGGTTTGCCAGGTTGACGCTGAAGCGCATCACGCGGCCGGTGCTCTTCACCGGATCGAAAGTCTCGTGCAGCTGCGGGAAGAAGGGGAACTGGTTGGAGTCGCCGCCATCGACATCCACGTACACCTTCTCGCCTTCGTTCCAGGCGCCCATGTAGTGGGTGGCCATGTAGCCCGGACCCTTGAACCAGCGCAGGTCCTTGCCATCACCGCCGCGGCGCATGATGCCCAGCCAGCTTGGCAGCGTGGAGTCCCAGGCGAAGTGCGGCCCACCGTTCTTGATGATGTCCAGATTTGTGGCCAGGGGAATCACGTAGAAGATTACGTACTTCTGCGTGACGCCGAAGTCATGGATCATTCCGGCATAGGGCACCTTGACCCACGCCGACCAGTTCACCGCGCCTTTTGGATCGACGGAAAATACGAATACATCATCCGTGGCCAGGCCCTTCGCTTCGTAGCCGAAGGCGACCAGCTCGCCGGTGTGCGGGTCGATCTTCGGATGTGCTGTGAAGGTCTGACCCTGCAGACCGCCGTTGAAGGTGTAGTAGTCATCGACGGTTTCGAGAGTCAGCGGGTTCATCGCCACCGGCGGACTGTCTTCCTTCATCGCCAGCAGCCGCTGGTGGTGATAGAAAATCTGCGTGTTGGCGGTGCCGCGGCTCAAACCCTTGACGCTTGGATCATCGGTGGTCGGATTGCGGTACATGCCGAACAGTGAGCGGCGGGCCGCTTGCTGGGCCTTGTAGCGCTGGGTGCGCACATAACGGCTGCGGAAATCGACATGCCCGTCCTTGATGCGGAAGGCGCCGATCATACCCTCGCCGTCAAAGGGGATGTCATGCAGGTAGATCGCAGGCTTCGGATACTGCGGATCGGGGCCCACGCGAAAGAATATGCCGTCGAGATCCTTCGGCAGGGTCCCTTCGACTTCGCAGTCGTACAGGTCGTTTTCCGACCGGTAGACCGCTCCCGCGGCGCTTCCGCCACCGCCAAAGCCACCGCGCTCCTTGGGGAACAGCACCTCGGCCTGCGCACTGGCGGGCAGCACCAGCCCTCCCACGGCCGCGGCGGCGCCCGCGCTGACACCGGCAACCGCGCCCATGAAACCGCGACGGCTCAAGGACCCTAGGGGTGTGGATTCATCGGTGGCGGGCGGCTTGGGGCTCATGGCGGTACTCCTGCGTGGAGGAAAAACCCGCGGATCATACGCCGAATTGTGTGGTGAAATAATGACCAAATGTCACCTGCAGGATGCTCGCCGGTTGACACCGGCTGCGGCGGCCCGGAACATCCCCAGGCGTCCCTCCCAACCCCCAAGGTCGAAAGCCCATGACGATGAGCAGCGGCGCCCCCCGACATGACTGGTCCGTGGCGCAGATCGAAGGCCTGTTCGCACAGCCGTTCCTCGACCTGCTGCTGACCGCCCAGAGCGTGCATCGTCTGCATTTCACGCCGAACACCGTGCAGATGAGCACGCTGTTGTCCATCAAGACCGGCGCCTGTCCGGAGGACTGCGCCTACTGTCCGCAAAGCGTGCGCTACGACACCGGCCTGTCGCGCGAAGCGCTGATGGAGGTGGCGGCCGTGAAGGAGAGTGCGCAACGCGCCAAGGCGGCCGGCGCCACGCGCTTTTGCATGGGCGCGGCCTATCGGTCCCCGAAAGCCCGCGACCTCGACGTGATCTGCGCCATGGTCCAGGAAGTGCGCGCGCTGGGGCTGGAGAGCTGCGCCACCTTGGGGATGCTGGAGCCTGAGCAGGCGCAGCAGCTGAAATCGGCCGGCCTGGACTTCTACAACCACAATCTGGACACCTCGGAGGAGTTCTACGGGGAGATCATCACCACGCGCACCTTCCAGGACCGCCTGGACACCTTGTCGGCGGTGCGTGATGCGGGGCTGAAGGTCTGCTGCGGGGGCATCATCGGCATGGGGGAGTCGACGCGCGATCGCGCCTCGATGCTCGCGACGCTGGCGGGCCTGCCGCAGCACCCGGAGAGCGTGCCCATCAACGAACTGGTGCAGGTGCCGGGCACTCCGCTGCACGGGATCGCGCCAGTCGATCCGTTCGACTTCATCCGCACCATCGCCGTCGCGCGCATCGTCTTGCCGCGCTCGCATGTGCGCCTGTCCGCGGGCCGCACCCAGATGAGCGATGAGATGCAGGCGCTGTGTTTCATGGCCGGCGCCAATTCGATTTTCTACGGTGAAAAGCTGCTCACCACCGGCAATCCGGATGTCGAAAAGGACCGCAATCTGCTCGTGCGCCTGGGACTGACTCCGGAAGCGCCGCCGCAGCCCGCGCCGCTAGCCGAGCCGCGCCCCGCATACGCATGAAGGCGGCGGCACTGCGCGAACAGCTCTCGCAGCTGGCTGCGCAGCACCTGCGGCGGCGGCGGCGCACGGTCGCGGCCATCGAGTCCGCCACGGCCGAAGTCCTGGTCGAGGGTGAGCGCCGGGTCAATTTCTGCGGCAACGATTATCTTGGCTTGAAGGCGCACCCGGCGCTCGCGCAGGCGCTGAGCCAGTGTGCGGCAATCGCCGGCTGCGGCAGCGGCGCCTCACACCTGGTGACGGGTCATGGTCTCGAGCACGAACGTCTCGAAGCGGATCTGGCCCAGTTCACCGGGCGGCAGCGCGCCTTGCTGTTCTCGACCGGCTACATGGCGAATCTCGCCGCCGTCACCTGCCTGGCGGCCCGCGATTCGCGCGTGGTCATGGACCGGCTCAGTCATGCCTCGCTGATCGATGCCGCGCGGCTGTCCGGCGCGACCCTCAAGCGCTTCGCACACGCGGACGTGCGGGCCGCACAGGTGATGCTCGAGCGCGCCGAATCCCCCGGCGTCAATCTGCTGGTGACGGACGCAGTATTCAGCATGGACGGCGATCTGGCGCCCCTGCCGCAATTGGCGCAGGTCGCCGCGCAGTCGGATGCCACGCTGATCGTGGATGACGCGCACGGCCTGGGGGTGATGGGACCAACCGGCCGCGGCTGCCTCGAGCATTTCAATCTCGACAGCACCGCCGTGCCGATTCTGGTCGGTACGCTCGGCAAGGCCTTCGGCTGCTTCGGCGCGTTCATTGCCGGCGATGCGGACTATATCGAGTGGCTGCTGCAAAGCGCGCGCAGCTACCTCTACACCACGGCACTGCCGCAGCCGGTCGCAGCCGCGGCGCGCGCCGCGCTGGCGGTTGCGAGCGCCGAGAGCTGGCGCCGCGAGCGGGTGCTGGCGCTGACGGCCCGGCTGCGCCGGGGTGCGGCGCAGGCCGGCGTGCCGCTGCTGCCGTCCCCGTCGCCCATCCAGCCGGTGGTGCTGGGTGACAGCGCGCGCGCCCTGTTGGTAAGCGAAAAACTCTTCGCCGCGGGATTCTGGGTCGCGGCCATCCGTCCGCCCACCGTGCCGCGAGGCTCCGCGCGCCTGCGCATCACCTTGTCGGCGGCTCACAGCGAACAGCAGGTCGACGCGCTGCTCGAGGCGCTCACGGCGGCGCTGCGGGCCACGCCCGAAATACCGCATGCAGCCGCCTGATCCCTTTGTCCTGGACCGGCGCGCGGTGCGCGCATCCTTCGATCGCGCCAGCGCCACCTACGATGCGGCGGCGGTGCTGCAGGCGCGCGTGCGTGATGAGCTGCTGTCGCGACTTGACCTGATCCGCATTGCCCCCGAGGTGATCATCGATGTGGGCTGCGGCACCGGCCACGGCGCCCGCAAACTGAAAGACCGTTATCGGCCCGCGATGGTCATCGCACTGGATCCGGCGCCGGGCATGCTGCGCGAGACACGCCGCCGCGGCAGCTGGCTGCGGCCCCTGCAGCGCATCTGCGCGGATGTGTTCCAGCTGCCCTTCCGGGACGCAACGGTCGACCTGGTATTCAGCAGCCTGGTGCTGCAATGGTGCGATGACCTCGACGCGGCTTTGCGCGAAATCCGGCGCGTCCTGTCACCGTCCGGGTTTTTCGCCTTCACGAGCTTCGGTCCGGACACCTTGCGCGAACTGCGCAACGCCTGGGCGGCGGCCGACGGCGGCACCCATGTCAGCGGCTTTCGCGACATGCACGACATCGGCGATGCCGTGACGCGCGCCGGACTGTCCGAGCCGGTCATGGACGTGGAACGGCTCACCATGCTGTACCCGGACGTGGCCGCGATCACCAAGGATCTGAAGGTCATCGGGGCCCGCAACGCCACGGCGGCTCGCGCCCGCGGCCTCACGGGCAAGGGACGCTGGCGCGCCATGACCGCGGCCTACGAAACCCAGCGCCAACCGGCGGGCCTGCTGCCGGCCACCTATGAAGTGGTCTATGGCGCGGCATGGGGCGCACGCGGTCGTGCCGCCACGGCGGCAGTTCACGGCGAGGTGCGCATTCCGGTGCATGCCATCCGTCGGCCGCGGGATTCTTGAGATGTCGGGGGGCCTGTTCATTACCGGCACCGACACCGCAGTGGGCAAGACCGTCATCGCCCGGCTGGTGGTGCGTGCCCTGGTCGCCGGCGGTGTTCGCGTGGCGGTCATGAAGCCGGTGGCGGCGGGCAGCTACATGACGGCACGGGGCCTGCGCAATGCGGACGCCCTGGATCTGATCGCGGACAGCAACGTGGTTATGCCGTATGAGACGGTCAATCCCTACTGCCTGGCCGCGCCGGTCTCGCCCCACCTGGCGGCCCGCGAGGCCGGCGTGGTCATCGAACTGGAACGTATCCGCGAAAATTACGCAAAACTGCGCGCTGGCGCGGACTGCGTGATCGTGGAAGGTGCGGGAGGGTGGCTTGCGCCCCTGAACGATACCGAATTCATCGCGGATCTGGCCGCAGCGCTCGGCTTGCCGGTGCTGCTGGTCGTGGGCCTGCGATTGGGCTGCCTGAATCACGCGCTGCTCACCGTCGAAGCCATACGGCAGCGGCGGCAGACCCTGGCCGGGTGGATCGCCAACCAGATCGACGGCGACTTTGCCCGCATGACGGAGAACCTGGCGACCCTGCGCCGACATATCGGCATGCCACCGCTGGCCACCGTAGCCTATGATAAGGCGGCACCCGGAACGGTGCCCCTGAGTGCTGCTGAAGCTACGGTCCTGGTTGCCTCAGCCGCGTGTAAGCGGTTGACTTGAATAAATAAGTTCAGCCTGTAACATGCACAGCTCGCTAAGCGGAAGGCTATGGAGTCAGCGCACGCCCGTATCGTGATTGCTCCGAACTGCTCGCTCAGCGTGCGGGGCGCGGTGCTTTTTTTTCTCTCTGCTTGCGCCCCGTGCTTTGGCATCGCCGGCGTCCTGACTTTCCTGGGATTCTGGCCGGTGCTGCCCTTTGCCGGGCTGGAAATGCTGCTTCTCGGGGCGGCACTGCGCATCAGCCTCGCACGCCGTCATCATCGCCAGACCATCGTCATTTCCGAATCGGATGTCATCATTCAGTCGAATATCGGCAAGATCGACAGTGAGGTTGTGTTTCCGCGGCACTGGGCACAGGTTAAACTGCGCCGCTCAACGTCGCGCCTGCATCCGAGCCGCCTCGTGATCGAATCGCATGGACGACAGTGCGCAGTTGGTGACTTCCTGACGGAGGACGAACGCCGCGGGCTATACGGTAAGCTCTCGGGGCTCATCGGCCGCGTCAACGAGTCGCCGACGCTGGGTTTTGCAGGTGAGGCTCGAGGTTTTTGATGGCCGCAGGCCATGAGATACATATAAAATGATGCGCAAATTCCTGTCCCCGCTCGCCGCCGTTGCGGCACTGGCCTTGGGCCTGGCGCCCGCGGCGCATGCCGAATCCGGCTGGGGCCAGCTGAACATGACTCCTGGGGTGACCGCGATGTCACGCCAGATCTACGGCCTGCACATGCTGATGTTCTGGCTGTGCGTCGGGATCGCGGTGGTCGTCTTCGGCGTGATGGCCTATTCGATATTCGCCTTCCGCAAATCCCGCGGCGCCGTTCCCGATACCACCCTGGTGCACAGCACGACGGTGGAGATCATCTGGACCATCGTGCCGATCGCGATCCTGGTTGCCACGGCCGTTCCCGCCGCCACCACCCTGATCAAGACCGAAGATCTGCGCAATTCGCAGCTGACGATCAAGATCACCGGCTTCCAGTGGGGCTGGAACTATGAGTACCTGAACAATGGCGTCAGCTACTTTTCGCGCCTGGACCGCGCCAGCGATGCGGCCCGGCAGCTCGGTTCAGGCGTTGATGTCACGACCGTGCCGCACTACCTGCTGAACGTGGACCACCCGCTGGTCGTGCCGGTCGGCATAAAGGTGCGCGTGCTGGTCACCGCGAACGATGTGATCCATTCCTGGTGGGTGCCGTCATTCGGCGTCAAGAAGGACGCCATCCCGGGCTTCGTCAACGAAGCCTGGTTCAACATCGATCCGGACAAGGCCGGGGTGTACCGCGGCAACTGCGCGGAGCTGTGTGGCCGTGATCACGGCTTCATGCCCATCGTGGTCAACGCGCTTTCCAAAGACGACTTCGCGGCGTGGCTGAAGGCCAAACAGCTCGAGCAACATCCGCCGGCTGCCGCCGACTCCTCGGCTGCGGCCGCAGCGGCGACCGCGTCGGCTCCGGCGCCGAGCGCCAAGTAAGCGACAGATACATAAAGAGACACGAACATGGCCTACGACTCGCACGTTGCTACTGACCACGACCACGACGCGCATGATCACAAGCCGCATGGCTGGCGCCGCTGGGTGTACGCCACCAATCACAAGGACATCGGCACGATGTACCTGGTGTTTGCCGGCATCAGCTTCTTCATCGGCGGCACCATGGCGATGCTCATCCGCCTGGAGCTGTTCAAGCCCGGCATGCAGTTTCTGGATCCGCAGTTCTTCAACTCCATGACGACCATGCATGCGCTGGAGATGATCTTCGGCGCCGTCATGCCCGCCTGGACGGGTCTGGCGAACTGGATGATCCCGATGCAGGTGGGCGCGCCGGACATGGCACTGCCCCGTTTGAACAATTTCAGCTTCTGGATACTGCCCTTCGCATTCACGCTGCTGCTGTCGACCCTGTTCGTACCCGGCGGCGGCCCGGCGGGCGGCTGGACCATGTACCCGCCGCTGATGCTGCAGGGTGGCGCGTCGTTCCCGATGACGATCTTCGCAATCCACATGATGGGTATCTCCTCCATCCTGGGTGCGATCAACGTCGTGGTGACCATCATGAACCTGCGCGCACCGGGCATGACGCTGCTGCGCATGCCGCTGTTCGTGTGGACCTGGCTCATCACGGCCTACCTGCTGATCGCGGTGATGCCGGTGCTCGCGGGTGCGGTCACCATGCTGCTGACCGACCACTTCTTCGGCACGACCTTCTTCACCGCGGCCGGCGGCGGTGATCCGGTCATGTTCCAGCACATCTTCTGGTTCTTTGGCCATCCCGAGGTGTACATCCTCATCCTGCCGGCGTTCGGCGTGGTCTCGGAGATCATCCCGACCTTCTCGCGCAAGCCGCTGTTCGGTTATGAGGCCATGGTGTATGCCACCGCCTCCATCGCGTTCCTGTCCTTCATCGTCTGGGCCCACCATATGTTCACGGTGGGCATGCCCCTGGCCGGGCAGCTGTTCTTCATGCTCTCGACCATGCTGATCGCCATTCCGACCGGCGTGAAGGTGTTCAACTGGACGGCGACCATGTACAAGGGCTCGCTCAGCTTCGAGCCGCCGATGCTGTTCGCGCTGTCGTTCCTGTTCCTGTTCACGATCGGCGGCCTGTCCGGCCTGATGCTGGCCATCGTGCCTGCGGACTACCAGTACCAGGACACCTACTTCGTGGTCGCGCATTTCCACTACGTGCTGGTGCCGGGCGCCGTCTTCGCCATCATGGGTGCCGTCTACTACTGGCTGCCGAAGTGGACCGGCAACATGTATGACCAGACCCTGGCCAAGTGGCACTTCTGGCTGTCGACCATTTTCGTGAACGTGCTGTTCTTCCCGCAGCACTTCCTGGGACTGGCGGGCATGCCGCGCCGGATTCCGGATTACGCCGTGCAGTTCACCGACTGGAACATGGTCTCCTCGATCGGAGGCTTCGCCTTCGGTCTGTCGCAGTTCTTGTTCCCCTATATCATCTGGAAGTGCGTGCGCGGTGGCGTGCGCATCGGCAATCGTGCCTGGGAAGGCGCGCATGGCCTGGAGTGGGAACTGCCCTCGCCCCCGCCGTTCCACTCCTGGACGGAGCCGCCGTCGGACGCGCTGATCAACCGCGGCGCAGCGCATTGATGACGCTCAACGTGCCCACCCTGACGGATCAACGCCGGCGCGGCGTGCGCCGCACGGCGTTGCTCCTGGGCATCATCGCGGCGGTATTCTACGTGGGCTTCATCGCCATGATGATCTGGCGCGCTTCGCGATGAGGCTGGAGCGCGACAAGCCCGGCAAGAGCAACCGCTCGCTGGCCGCGAAGCTGTTCATCTTTGCCCTGGGCAGCTTCGGCTTCGGGTTCGCGCTCGTGCCGCTCTACAACGTGCTGTGCGCAGTGACCGGCCAGGGCGACCAGTCCTCGCTGGCGCGCGCCGCCACGGTCAGCGAACACCCGGATCTGAACCGCACGGTCACCGTGGACTTCCTCACCAATCTGCCGGCGAACGGCAACTGGGAGTTCCACCCGCTGGTCAAGACCATGCAGGTGCATCCCGGGCAGCTGTATTTGACGCATTTCTATGCGCACAACCTCATGGGCCATGCCACGGTGGCCCAGGCAGTGCCGGATATCTCGCCGTCCAAGGCGGTCGCCTGGTTCCGCAAGACCGAGTGCTTCTGCTTTTCCCCGCAGTCCTTCGGCGTGAACCAGGAACGGGTGATGCCGGTGCGCTTCTTCGTTGATCCGGCGCTCCCCACGTACATCGATCGTTTGACGCTGACTTACACGTTCTACGATTCCACGACAATGATCAAACCCGAGAAATGACCATGGCACAGGCGCACGCCCCGGACACCAGTCACTACTACGTCCCGCATCACAGCCTCTGGCCAATCGTCGGCTCGGTATCGCTGTTCTCGATCATGCTGGGCCTGGTGACCTACTTCAATGACTGGGCAGGACCCTGGGCACTCGCGCCGGGCTTCGCGCTCATCGCCTGCACCTTCTTCGGCTGGTTCTATTCCGTCATCGGCGAAGACCAGCATGGCATCTTCAACAGCCAGGTCGATCGCTCGTTCCGCATGGGAATGATGTGGTTCATCTTTTCGGAAGTGATGTTCTTTGCGGCCTTCTTTGGCGCGCTGTTCTACGCACGCACGCTCTCGACCGCGTGGCTGGGCGGACGCGGGGTGCACATCTTCTCGAACCTCGTGCTGTGGCCCCACTATGACGGCACCTGGCCTACGAACGGTCCGGGTCACGTGGGCGGTCATGCCGACGGCAGCTTCGAGACCGTGCCGGCGTTCGGCCTGCCGGCCATCAACACCCTGATCCTGTTGACCAGCGGCGTGACGGTGACCATCGCGCACCACGCCCTGCGCACGGGCAAGCGCGGCGTGCTGAAGGTGTTCCTGGCCCTGACCTTCATCCTGGGGTTCAGCTTCGTGGCGCTGCAGGCCCACGAATACGGCGAAGCCTATCGTGAGCTGGGGCTGAAACTGAGCACTGGCATCTACGGCTCTACGTTCTTCATGCTGACGGGCTTCCACGGTCTGCACGTGACCATCGGCGCCATCATGCTGACGGTGGTGTGGCTGCGGGTACTGCGCGGGCATTTCACGCCGGAGAAGCACTTCGCCTTCGAGGCGGTGGCCTGGTACTGGCACTTCGTCGATGTGGTATGGCTGGGGCTGTTCGTATTCGTGTACTGGCTCTAGGCGCCTTCAGGGCGATCACAGCCCGTGAGGCGTGATCAGCCCGAGCGACCAGGCCGCCATCAGCAGGATGAACAGGCCCACGGACAGTCCGACGCGCAGGGCCAGTGAGCGGAACATCTTGCGCGAGTCGCCCTGGGCGCGGGACAGATGAAACAGCGCCGAGCCGAGGCTCGCGACGATGGCCACCAGAATCAGGACGATCAAGACCTTAAGTGCCGTTTGCACGCCGACCTCCGTTGCAGCCTAGCCTGCACTGCTCGCGAATTATAGATCCTCAAACCCCATGCCCATCGTGAGTTTCCCCGTCGGCCGCCGCCGTTTTGCACCCGCCTGGTCGATGACGCTGCTGACGATGGCACTGTGCGTGGTGTTTGTGCGCCTGGGCGAGTGGCAATGGCAGCGCGGCGTCCATCGCCAGGCCGAATGGGATGCCTTCACGCGCGGCGCGGATGCACCATTGCCGCTGGGCGCGCAGGATCTGGCTTCATGGCCCCGGTTCCAGCGCATCAGCGTCACCGGCACCTGGGACGCCGGTCACCAGTTCCTGATCGACAACCAGTCGCATGGCGGCTTGCCGGGCTATGCGGTGCTGACTCCCCTGCGCCTCGGCGATGGCCGGGTGCTGATCATAAATCGCGGCTGGGTACCCTTCACCGGCTCGCGTGCCCGACTGCCGCAGATCGCGCTCCGTGACGCCCAACCGGTCACCCTGACCGGGCGCCTGGACAACCTGCCCGTGGGCGGCCTGGCATTGGGCCATGCAGCTCCGGCCATCGATGGATCCTGGCCCAAGGTCACCGGCTTCCCCACGCTCGCGGACCTGGCGACGGCCCTGCACGGGAAACTGCAGCCGTGGACGGTCCTGCTCGATCCGGGCAGCGGGGACGGTTATGTGCGGGACTGGCAGCCCCCCGGCCTTTCACCCCTGCGCCATTGGTCCTATGCCATTCAATGGTGGGGTTTCGCTGTGACGCTGCTGATCATCTGGGGGATCATGAGCGCCCGGCGGCAGGAGCCGAAAATTCAATGAGCAGCGTCATCGACCCGGAACTGCATCGCCGCAATTTCCGCACAGTGTTTGCCTTGGGCGGCCTGTTTGCGCTGCCGCTGGTGCTCGCCTTCTGGCTGTACTACGGCTTGCACTGGCGCCCCCAGGGCACGACCAATCATGGCGAGCTCATCGAGCCGCTGCGACCCCTGCCCGATGTGACGCTGCCCGATGCCGCGGGCGTGGCCCAACGCCACATATTCAACGGACAGTGGAGCCTGGTGTACATCGGCGACGGCGCCTGCGATGCGGACTGCCGTACGACATTGTTCTTCATGCGCCAGACGCGCCTGTCCTTGAACAATGACATGCACCGCGTCCAGCGCGTGTTTCTCGCGCCGACTACCTGCTGCAACCAAAGCTTCCTGGCGGCCGAACATCCCGGGCTGCGCGTGCTCAATGCCTCTGAAGCTGCGGCGCAGCCATTGCTTGCGCAATTTCCCGCCGACGGGCGCGCCCGGGGGCTGTTCATCGTGGATCCATTGGGCAACCTCATGATGCGCTACGATGCACGCCTGCCGCCACAGGGTCTGCTCGAGGACCTGAAACGGCTGCTGCAGCTGTCTCATATTGGCTGAACTCATGCTTCGGGATCCGGATTCAACTGTCACATGGATGCCCCGCGTCGCCCTGGTCGCGGTGCTGCTGGCCTTCGCAGTGGTCGTGCTCGGCGCCTATGTGCGATTGACCACCGCGGGCCTGGGCTGCCCGGACTGGCCAGGCTGCTATGGCCATCTCGCGCCCACCAGCACCGCTGTGGATGTCGGCAAGGCCTGGCGCGAGATGCTGCATCGTTACCTTGCCGGGTCGCTGGTCATCCTCACACTGGTCCTCGCCGTGATGGCGTTCTCGCAGAAGCGCGCCCGCTTATCCGGGGCAGCGAGCGTGCCACTCACGCTTGCGGTGGTCGCCACCATTTTGATCCAGGCGCTGCTGGGCATGCTGACGGTGACCTGGCAGGTCGCCCCGCAGATCGTAACGCTGCACCTGCTGTTCGGGATGACGACCCTGGGGCTGCTGTGGTGGCTGTGGCTGACGCTGGATGCGCGTATCCCCCGCACCACGGGTCCCTCGCTGGGACGCAGTCCGCCGGTAGGTTGGGCGCACTCCAATACGATCAGCCGCCGGCTGGCGCTCATCGGTCTGCTCGCGCTGGCCGTGCAGATCGCCCTGGGCGGCTGGACCAGCACCAACTATGCAGCCACCGCCTGCCCGGATTTCCCAACCTGCCAGGCCTCATGGTGGCCGCGCATGAGCTTTGGGGATGCCTTCGTCCTGTGGCACTCGCCCACCATGAATTACGAGGGCGGTGTGCTCGGCAACGCCGCGCGCGTTGCCATTCACTTCACGCATCGGCTCGGTGCGCTCGTGGCGACCGCGGCCTTGAGTCTGGCCGCGATCTGGACTTTGCGTGAACGCACGCTGGTGCGCGCGCACAGCGCGGCCATCGCGGTGCTGGTGGTCCTGGTGCTGCAGCTGGCGATCGGCATCACGATGGTCGTGAAGGGTTTCCCGCTGTGGCTGGCCACCGCGCACAACGGTGGGGCCGCCCTGCTGCTGCTGGCGACCCTGGCGCTCAATCATCGGCTGATCGCTGCGGGCCCGCGCAGCTGATGGAGCGGTGAACGCACTTGGCCACCTCCCCCGGATACGCACTGCCGCAGGCGCACTGGCGCCTGTACCTGGCGTTGACCAAGCCGCGCGTGGTCGCGCTCATTGTGTTCACGGCCATCGTGGGCACCTTGATGTCGACACCGGGAATGCCGCCCCTGTCGGCCATGCTCTGGGGCAATCTCGGCATCGCCCTGGCCTCGGCCAGCGCGGCCGCCATCAATCATGTGCTGGACCGGCGCATCGATGCACAGATGTCGCGTACCCGCGGCCGCCCGCTGCCTACCGGCGGTCTCAACGAGCGGCAGGCCTTGATTTTCGCGGCCGCACTCGGTTTTGTCTCGATGGCCGTGCTGGGCCTGCTCGTCAATCTGCTCACGGCCGTGCTGACTTTTGCATCACTGATCGGTTACGCCATCATCTATACGGCGTGGCTGAAACGTGCCACCTCGCAGAACATCGTGATCGGCGGTGCCGCCGGTGCGGCCCCGCCGGTGCTGGGCTGGACGGCCGTGACCGGCCATGTCGATGCCGACGCGCTGCTGCTGTTCCTCATCATTTTTGCCTGGACGCCGCCGCACTTCTGGGCGCTGGCCATCGCGCGTCGCGATGAATACGCCCGGGCCGGAATTCCGATGCTCCCCGTCACGCATGGCGTTGCACACACGCGCCTGCACGTGCTGCTGTACACGGTGCTGCTGGTGCTGGTCACGCTGCTGCCATTCATGACGCGCATGAGCGGCCTGATCTATCTGGCTGCGGCGCTCATTCTGGATGCGATGTTTCTCTATCACGCCCTGATTCTGAAGATCTCGGCGCGCCAGGATCTGCCGATGCGGGTGTTCCGCTTTTCGGTCAACTATTTGATGTGGATGTTTGCGGCGCTGCTGGTGGATCACTACCTGCCCACGACGCAGCATCTGCTGTGAACCAACTCCGGGCAATGGTGCACGCATGCTGATCGAACGTGTCTGGGCGGCCAACAGCTTGCGCAACTTCCACTACCTGGTGGCCTGCCCCGAAACGGGCGAGGCACTGGCGATCGATCCGCTGGAGTGGGGCCTGTGCCTGGCGGCCGCCCGACGCCGCGGCTGGACCATCACCCAGATCCTGAACACGCACGAGCATTGGGATCACACGGGTGGCAACGCCGGTCTGGTCGGGGCCACCAAGGCCCGCGTGCTGGCGCACGCGCTGGCGGCGAGCACGATCGGCGGGGTGGATCAGGGCCTCAAGCGCGGTGATGTGATCCGCGTCGGACGCAGCGTCGAACTGGAGTGCCTGGATACCCCGGGTCACACGCTGGCGCATATCTGCCTCTATGCCCACGGCGATGCCCCCGCGCTGTTCTCCGGCGACACGCTGTTCAACGCCGGCGCCGGCAATTGCCACAGCACCGGACGCCCCGAGCTGCTCTACGACACCTTTGTCACGCAGCTTGCGCGATTGCCGGATTCCACCCGTCTGTTCCCCGGTCACGAGTACCTGGTCCGCAACCTCGAGTTCACGCTGGATCGGGAACCGGACAACGAGGAGGCGGCGCAGATGCTCGAAGCAACGCGCGGCGCGGCCGCGGAGGCTGCGCCGGTGACCACCTTGGCGCAGGAAAAGCGCATCAATACCTTCTTCAGGCTGCACAATCCGCGCATCATCGCCGGCTTGCGAGAGCAGTTTGCGGATCTGGGCGAGAACCCGGACGCCAGGGCGGTGTTCCTGAAGCTGCGCGAACTGCGTAACGCCTGGTAATTGCGACCCACGGAGATCAATCCATGCGCCTTCGAGCCATTGTGCTGCTGACTTCATCCGGGCTACTGGCCGCGCCGCTGGCCTGGTCGATTCCCAGCCCCGGTCTCGATGACGGTGGCTCGGCGCCGGCGGCGGCGCCCGCGGCGCAGGACACGAAGGCCTACAACGATGCGCTGGCATTGATGAAGAAGGGCGACGATCTGGCGGGTCAGGCGGCCGCGAGCGAAGCGTACGCCAGCGCGCGCGCCAAGCTGCAGTCGCTGGTCGGGCGCTCACCGCAATTTGCCGAAGCGTGGAACGCCTTGGGCTATACCCAGCGCAAACTCGGTTCCCTTGATGATTCCCTGGCCTCGTACGCGAAGGCCCTGGAGCTGAAGCCTGGCTATCCGGAGGCGCTGGAGTATCGCGGCGAAGCGTACCTGCGCCTGAATCGCATCCACGATGCGAAGCAGGCTTATCTGGATCTGTTCGCCAGCAACCGCACGATCGCGGCGGTCCTGCTGGAGTCCATGAAGGCGTGGATCAAGACTCAACAGGGCGGCCACACCGTCGACGCCAGCGAGCTGACGGATCTGCAGCAGTGGGTGCAGGAACGCAGCCAGATCGCGACGCAGACCGCGGCGCTGACGCGCGCGGGAGCGGCCGCCAGCTGGCGTTGAAAGATTGGCACGGCGGTTGTGGTCATTGCTGCTGGCCACGTTGCCGACGCTGGCCGCAGCGCAGGCCCCGACCGCGCCCTTTGATTGGCACCTGCCACGCGGCTTTCCGACCCCATTCGTGCCGGCCGACAATCCGATGTCGGTGGCGAAGGTCGCCTTGGGGCAGCGCCTGTTCTTTGAGACGCGGCTGTCCGTCACCGGACATTATAGCTGCGCCAGCTGCCACGATCCGGCGCGCAGCTACACCGACGGCCGCGCGCAGGCGGTAGGTGCCACCGGCGCGGTCCTCCCGCACGGCGCGATGGCGTTGATCAATGTCGCCTACAACCTGTCTTACGGCTGGCAGCAGCCAAAAATCACCTCGCTCGAAGCGCAGATGCGGCGGCCGCTGTTCAATCGACATCCCGTGGAAATCGGTCTGGGCGGCCGCGAGCGCGCGGTGCGCGCCGCGCTGGCCGCGGATGCGACGTACGCCCGGGAGTTTGCGGCCGTATTTGGTGGGGCAATCACCACCGCGCGCATCATCGATGCCATCGCGGCATTCGAGCGCACGCTCATCGATGGTCAATCGGCCTTCGATGCCTACGTGTTCGGGGGCCAGCATGATGCCCTGTCGGCGGCTGCCAAGCGCGGGATGGCCCTGTTCTTCTCCAGCCGCATCGGTTGTGCGGGCTGTCATTCCGGATTCAATTTTTCGGGCAACTGGCGCGATCGGGCGGGGCCGACGGGCAAGGCCGGCTTCGCCGATGACGGCCTGGGGATCGGGGGTGTGCGCATCCCCACGCTGCGCAATATCGCGCTGACGTCACCCTACATGCACGATGGCCGGTTCGCGACCCTCGATGAAGTACTCGACCACTACGAGCGGGTCGGAAAACTCCCCTCCAGCGCCCGGGGCGGCCAGCGTGACCCGCGTCTGAAGACCTTCACGCTCTCGCGGGACGAACGTGACGAGCTTACGGCCTTCCTGGCCAGTCTCACCGAGCGGGGCGCGGTGCCGCAGGCCGGACGCTGACGCCCATTTTGTCGGCGTTTTCTGACAGCGGGGGGCCGATCGGGCTGTTACCGTTACGCTCGAGCATGACACTCAATTAGAAAAAGAAGTTTGTCTTGAAAAACGTCGTCACCACAGCTGTGATCGCGGCGGCCCTGCTCGGCATGCTCTACGGCAGTGGCGCGCACGCCGATGCCGAGGGCGACTTGACGGCCATGTCACTGGCGGACCTCGCCAAAGTGGAAGTCACCTCGGTTTCGAAAACGAATGAAGCCCTGCAGCGTGCGCCCGCAGCCATCTATGTGATCTCCCACGACGACATAGTGCGATCCGGAGTGACCAGTGTCCCCGAAGCATTGCGCCTGGCGCCGAACCTGCTGGTGACACAGACCTCCTCCAGTGCCTATGTCATCTCGGCGCGCGGCCTGGGTGGCAATCCGACTGCGCAGAACTTCTCCAACAAGTTATTGATCCTCATCGATGGACGTTCGGTCTATACGCCGCTGTATTCTGGCATCTACGCCGATACCCTGGATGTCCTGCTGGAGGATGTGGATCGTATTGAAGTCATCAGCGGCGTCGGCGCGACCCTGTGGGGCGCCAATGCCATGAACGGTGTCATCAATATCATCACGCGTTCCGCGTACCTGACCAAGGGAACCTACGTCGATGCCGGCGCGGGCAATCAACAGCAATTCGGGGACGCACGCTACGGCGCGGGCGCGGGCCCGGACGGCGCCTTGCGGGTGTACGGTTTCGGCTTTCATCGCGATGCGATGCAACTGCCCGACGCCTCGGGCGCGGGCGACGGCTGGTCCAAGGGCCAGGGAGGATTTCGCAGCGATTGGGGCCTGGAGCAGGACACCTTGACGGTTCAGGGCGATTTTTACCGTGCCACGGAAGGCACCCTGAACGGTTTGGACGGGACCCTGTTCGGCGCAAATCTGGTGGGCCGTTACGAGCACCATGACGCGCAGTCGGACCTGCAGGTGCAGGCATACATTGACCAAAGTGAGCAGGCCGGACCTGCCGGAACCGGAGGCTTCATCGTCCATACCTACGACATCGCCTTGCAGGATGCGCTCACGCTGGGCGGCCGCAACCGCATCATCTGGGGCGCCGGTGAACGGCTTTACACCTATGGCATTACCAGTGAAACCGAACTGCTGTTTGTACCGGACCATCATGCTTTGACGCTGGCCAATGTCTTCCTGCAGGACACGATTTCGCTGGCGAGCGCGCTGAACTTCACCCTGGGATTGAAAGCCGAAGATGATCCGTTCGCCGGCTGGGCGCCGCTGCCGGACCTGCGCCTGTCCTGGGCAATCAATGATCACGTCGCGACCTGGGTCGCTGCCTCACGGGCGATCCGCGCGCCGACCCCGTTTGATACGGATGTGGTGGAGAAGAGCGGACCGACCGTCTTTCTCCAAGGCAACCGGGGCTTTCGTCCGGAAGAAGTGCGTGCCTATGAGATTGGCTCGCGTGCTCAACCCTCCGAGTCAGTCTCCTTGAGCATCGCGGGGTTCTATAATGTCTACGACGATCTGCGCACCATCGAAACGGCCTCCGCGACAACCTTTCTGCCCCTGTACTGGGGCAACCTGATGCGGGGTGACACGTTTGGCCTTGACGCGTGGGCGAATTGGCAGGTCACCGACTGGTGGCGGCTGTCCCCGGGGGCGACCTGGGTCCGCGAACGCCTCGCGTTCGCGCCCGGTGCCAGCGGACTGCTGGGGCTCGGTCAGGCGGGAGATGACCCCAGTTCGCACGCCTCGCTGGTCTCCTCCATGAACCTGCCGCACCGTCTCACCCTGGATGCGACGCTGCGCTACGTGGGTGCGTTGCCCGGACCGGTTCTGCCGCATTACACCGAACTGGACGCCCGGCTGGGCTGGCGCATGAACCAGAAGGCGGAATTTTCGCTCCGCGGCGCCAACCTGTTACACGCACGCCACTATGAACTGCCCGCGCCAGACGGGGAGCAGATCACCCGCTCGGTAATCGCCGGAGCCCGCTTCACGCTGTAGATCATTCACTATGAACGGCCGGCATTGTCTGTCGCGACTGCTGTTCTTGAAGGCCGCGGTGCTCGGGCTCATTGGCCTCGCCGTGGTTCACGGAGTCGGAGTTGCGGACGTCGCGATTTCGGAAGATTCGGTTCGGGCCGCGTATCTGTATCGTTTTGCAGGCTATGTCACCTGGCCGCAGAGCCCGCCCGCGGATGCGCCGCTCAGCATCGCCGTGATGGGTTCGCCAGCGGTTGCCCGCGAACTGCGCCGCATGCTGCCCGCACATTCCACCAACAACCGTGGCGCGCAGGTTCGCGAAGTTTCGGGACTGCAGGATCTGGGCGAGCCGCAGATCCTGTATGTCGCCGAAGGTCATGCGCAGCTGCTGCGCGAGCTTCGTCCGAAGAACTCCGCGGCGATGTTGCTGGTCACCGCCGAAGCGGATGGCCTGAACAGCGGCAGCGTCATCAATTTCGTGACCGTGGATCGCAACGTGCGCTTCGAGGTTTCGCTCCCGGCGGCGCAACGCTGGGGCCTGAAGATCAGTGCGGACCTGCTGGGCGTCGCCGTGCGGGTCCAGGGAGGCCATCCGCAATGAATCTCGCCAGCTTCGCCGGCGTGCGCCATTCGGTGCGTGGCAAATTGATGCGCGTGGTGCTGATCACCACCGTGATCACGCTGTGCGTCGCGGGTGGCTTCATGCTCAGCGCGGATATCAATCGGTACAAACAGTCCTGGACCGCGGATTTGGGCACGGAAGCTTCGATTCTCGCCGTCTCGCTTGCGCCAGCCATGGCCTTCAACGACCATGATGCCGCGGTACGCGACCTGAGCGCACTGCAGGTGCGCCAGCGGGTGACGGCCGCGGCGGTGTACTCGGTCAACGGCAGCCTGTACGCCGCATTTGTCCGCGATGCCGGCACCTCGTTACCGGCGCACGCGCCACCGCCGGGTGTCGTGACTGCCGGTGACCGCGTCGAATATTCACATCCGATTGAACGCAACGGCGAGCGCCTGGGGACCATCTACCTGCGCGCGCGCTATGACACGTTGGGCCGGGTCGAAGACTACCTGGTGATCTTCGTGCTCGTGACTCTCCTGAGCATGGTGGTGGCGATCTTCCTGTCCCGGCGCCTGCAGCAGGGCATCCTGCAGCCCCTGGATGCCATGGCGGTCATTGCCAATGCCATCGTCAAGCGGCGCGACTATTCCCTGCGGGCGAGAAAGACCTCGGATGATGAGATCGGTGTCGTCGTGGATGCCTTCAACAATATGCTGGAGGAAGTGGAGAGCAGCGCCAAGGGCCTGCGCGAAGCCGATCGGCGCAAGGATGAATTCCTGGCAACCCTGGCCCACGAGCTGCGCAATCCGCTCGCGCCGATTCGCCATGCGGCCAAAATGCTCGAGTCCAAGGCACTGGATGAGAGCCAGCAGAAGTGGGCCCGCGATGTCATCTCGCGCCAGGTGCGGCGCATGGCGCTGCTGCTGGATGATCTGCTCGATGTGTCGCGAATCACCCAGGGTCGCCTGGAGCTGAAAATCGAAACCGTGTCCCTGGAATCCATGGTCGAAGCCGCCGTGGAGCTTGCCCGACCGCTGATCGAGTCCAAGCATCACCATCTGAGCATCGAGCTGCCGTCCGCAGCCGTAATGCTGAACGCGGATCCCTTGCGGATATCGCAGTCGCTCGCGAATCTGCTCACCAACGCCGCGAAATATACCGACGCGCAAGGCCGGATCACGGTGCGGGCGCGCCTGCTGGAACATGAGATAGTCCTGAGCGTGAGCGACAACGGCATTGGCTTTGCGCCGAACAGCGTGGCCCATCTGTTTGAGATGTTCTCGCAAGCCAGTTCCGCCGTGGCGCGCTCGGAGGGCGGCCTGGGGATTGGCCTCGCCCTGGTCAAGGGACTCATCGGGCTGCATGGAGGCAGCATCGTGGCGCACAGCCCGGGGCTCGGGCAGGGCAGCGAATTCGCGATCCATCTGCCGCGTGCGCTGGTGTCGGTGGAATCTTCCGGGCGGCTCCGGGAGGCGCCTTCCATCCCACAGGAGCCTGCACGCACCGGCGGTATCGTGGTGGCAGACGACAATCGCGATGCGGCCGACAGCCTGGCGATGCTGCTGGAGATACAGGGTTACCGGGTGACCGTGGGCTACACCGGTACGCAAGCCTTGCAGATCGTCCGCGCAACGGCGCCGCAGGCGGCGATCCTGGACATCGGCATGCCCGACATGACGGGCTACGAAGTTGCCACCCGGATTCGTGCCGAAGCGTGGGGCCGGAATATTTGCCTCATTGCCGTGACCGGCTGGGGGCAGGAGGACGATAAGGCGCGCGCCACGGCCGCGGGGTTCGACCACCATCTGACCAAACCCGTCGATCCAGATGAGGTTGCAAGACTCCTGCAGGCGGTTTTCAAAGCCCAAGGCGAGCGGCTCGGCAGTCCGCCGTAGCGCTCGCCGCGCAACCGCAATCCGGTTAGGCTCGCTACCGTGGAACCCTACTCCTCCTTCTATCGCGGCAGCTTCACCCTGGTGGCCTTAGGCGTGCTGGGCTACCTGCTGCTGCGGATGGCCGCGCCCATGGCCGGAGCCCTCACTTCGGCGACGGTGCTGGCATTTCTGCTGTTTCCGGTGCAGGTGCGGCTGGCGCGTGCCCTGAAGCACCGCCCGGGCCTGTCGGCCGGAATCATCACGGTGCTGACGCCATTTGTGATCATTGCGCCGCTGGGAATTCTCGGGCTGGCGTTCGCGCGGCAGGTGGGCAGTCTCATCAGCAGTTTCAAGCAGGGCGACTGGTTCATTCCCGGCATCGGTGGCGACCCGGGAAACTATCCGGTGATCGGTCCGGTGCTGCGCCTGATACAGGAGAGCCTGCCGATCAGCGCCGCACAGGTTCAGGACTGGGCGACGCAGACCGCGCACGCCGCCTTGCAGGCGGCGGCCTCCCTGAGCGGCGACCTGGTCATGGGAGTCGCGGGCACCTTCATCCAGTTCGTCCTGACGCTGTTTCTGCTGTTCTTCCTGTTGCTGGACGGTCGCATCATCATGCGGCACCTGGCACGGCTGATACCGGTGGACAGCGAGATGAGCGACCTGCTGATCAACAACCTGATCGCGGTCATGCGCGCCGTGGTCTATGGCACGACCATGACGGCGCTGCTGCAAGGCGTGCTCATCGGCATTGGCTTCGCCATCATCGGCTTACCCTCACCCGTGGTATTCGGCGCCCTCGCCGGCGCCGCATCCTTCATCCCGGCGGTCGGCAGCGCCGTGGTGCTGGTACCGGCCATCCTGTACCTGATGTCCATCGGCCGCTGGGGGGCCGCGATCTTTCTGCTGGTGTGGTGGGGCCTGCTGGCGCTGGGCGAGCAGCTCATCCGCCCCATGCTGACCTCCCGCCATGCCCAGGTTTCGGCCCTGGCGGTGTTTATCGGCGCCATTGGCGGCATCAGCGCTTTTGGCTTCATCGGCATCGTCATCGGGCCGGTGCTGATCAGCCTGGTGGTGGAGATCGTACGCTCATTCACGGACGTCCCGACCCAGAAGTCTTGATCGGGCGGCCGTGGTATAGAATGCGCGTCCCATGGATCTGTCTCCCATTCTAGCGTCGCTGAACGACGCACAGCGCGCAGCCGTCACCGCTCCCGTTGGCCCCGTGCTGGTGCTCGCCGGTGCCGGCAGCGGCAAGACGCGCGTGCTCATCCACCGTCTGGCCTGGCTGTGCCAGGTCGAGAATGTCTCACCCCACAGCATTCTCGCCGTGACCTTCACGAACAAGGCGGCCGGCGAGATGCGCGCACGCATCGAGAGTCTGCTGGGTTACTCGGCCGCAGCACTGTGGATCGGCACCTTCCACGGGATTGCCCACCGGCTGTTGCGGCTGCATTGGCGCGAAGCGGGCCTGGTCCAGGGCTTTCAGATCCTGGACTCCGAGGATCAGTTGCGCCTGATCAAGAAACTCATCAAGGCGGAAGGCCTGGATGAGACCCGCTGGGTGCCCCGTGAGGTGCAGGGGTTCATCAATTCGAACAAGGACGAGGGACACAGGCCCAGGTACCTCAAGGACGGCAACGATCCGACGCGCCGTCAGCTGATCCGTCTGTACGCGGACTACGAGGAAGCCTGCGCGCGCGCCGGCGTCGTCGACTTCGCGGAGCTGCTGCTGCGGGCGTTCGAACTGTGGCGCGACCAGCCCGCGCTGCTGGATCACTATCGCCATCGATTCCGGCACGTGCTGATCGATGAGTTCCAGGATACGAATGCCATCCAGTACGCCTGGATGAAACTGCTGGCGGGCAGCACGGTGCAGCCCTTCGCAGTGGGCGACGATGATCAGTCCATCTATCGCTGGCGCGGCGCACGCGTGGAGAATCTGCATCAGTTCCGGCGCGATTTCCCGCATGCGAAGCTGTTTCGCCTGGAACAGAACTACCGCTCCACGGCCACCATCCTCAACGGCGCCAATGCGCTGATCGCGAACAATTCCGGGCGCCTCGGCAAGACGCTGTGGACCGAGGGCGTGCGCGGTGATCCGATTCACGTGTACGCGGCATTCAATGAGCGCGACGAGGCGGAGTTTGTGCTGCAGCGGATCCGTGACTGGACGCAGCGTGGCGGTCAGCGCAGCCAGGTGGCCATCCTGTACCGCTCCAACGCGCAATCGCGGGTATTCGAAGAAGTCTTTCTCTCCGCGCGCATTCCCTACAAGGTCTATGGGGGCTTGAGGTTCTTTGAACGCGCCGAGGTCAAGGATGCGCTCGCCTACCTGCGCCTGATCACGAATCACCGTGACGATGCCTCGTTTGAACGGGTCGTGAATCTGCCGACGCGCGGGATCGGGGCGCGGAGCCTGGACATCATCCGCGAGACCGCGAAGGGCTCGGGGCAATGCCTGTGGGATGCCGCCGGCGCGTGCATCGCGGATGCACTGGGGCCGAAAGCCTCGATTGCGGTGCATGGCTTCATGCAGCTGATCGAACGGCTGGAGCGCGAAATCCAGGGCCTGGCGCTGCACGAACAGGTCGACCATGTCATCAGCCACAGCGGCCTGATCGAGCATCATCGGCGCGAAAAGGCCGATCGCGGCGAAGCGCGGGTGGAGAACCTCGAGGAACTGGTCAGCGCCGCGCGCGGCTTCACCGGCGAGGGGAGCGAGGACCTGCCGCCACTGGCAGCCTTCCTGGCGCATGCGGTGCTCGAATCCGGCGAGGGCCAGGCGGATGCCTGGGAGGACTGCATCCAGATGATGACCCTGCACACCGCGAAGGGGCTCGAATTTCCCATCGTGTTCCTGGCGGGACTGGAGGATGGCCTGTTCCCCCACCAGCGTTCATTGAATGATATCGAAGGGCTGGAGGAGGAGCGCCGCCTGGCCTATGTCGGCATGACCCGCGCGATGCAGCAGCTGTACATCACCTATGCGGAGCAGCGCCGCCTGCACGGCATGGACACCTACGGCGCGCCGTCCCGCTTCATCAAGGAAATTCCCGGTGAACTGATTGAAGAAGTCCGCGCGCGCGTGCCGGTGGCCCGGCCGCTGCTGGGCAGTCGCTTCAGCGACCCGGCGGCGCGGCGCGGCGGCTCCCTGCGCGAGAGCGCCGGCGACGGCCACCCCGGCATGGGCCTCGGCGCGCGCGTGCGCCATGGCAAGTTCGGCGAGGGTGTCATTCTCAACCTGGAAGGCAACGGCGCCCATGCGCGCGTCCAGGTGAATTTTGAGCAGCAGGGTACCAAGTGGCTTATGCTGCAATACGCTAACCTCGAACCTGTGTGACATAAGCTTCCCACATGAAAATCGTCATCCTGGGGGCGGGGCAGGTCGGCAGAACGGTCGCCTACCAGCTGTCCCGCGAAGAGGCCAATGAAGTCACGGTGGTGGATCTGAACGAGGACACCTTGCGTGATCTTCAGGACCGCATCGACATCCGCACCGTCGCCGGCAACGGCGCCCATCCCTCGGTACTGGAAGCGGCGGGAGCGGCGGAAGCCGACATCCTCATCGCACTCACCAACAGCGACGAAGTGAACATCCTCGCCTGCGAGGTGGCCGACACCCTGTTTCGTACCCCCACGAAAATCGCGCGCATCCGCTCCGCTGAGTACACGGCGCGACCGGAACTGTTCAGCGATGATGCGCTGGCGGTGGACTTCTTCATCAGCCCCGAGCGGCTGGTCACCGAATACATCGAACGACTGGTCAATTTTCCGGGGACCCTGCAGGTACTGGACTTTGCGGACGGCAAGGTGCGCCTGGTCGGCGTGCGGGCACACAAGGACGGGAAGCTGGTGGGTCAGCGCTTGCGCGAACTGCGCGAGCACATCCCCAGCACCGAAGCACGCATCGTCGCCATCTATCGCAAGGGCGGTGCGGTGCGCCCCGAGGGGGAAACCATCATCGAAGACGGCGATGAGGTGTTCTTCCTGGCCGGCCGCGACTACATCCGCCGCGTCATGACGGAGATGCGCAAGGATGAAAGTCCGATGCGCCGCATCGTCATCGCCGGCGGCGGCAACATCGGCTTGCGCCTCGCCCGGGCGCTGGAGAAGAGCAGCCAGGTGAAACTGATCGAGCGCGACGCACAGCGCGCACGGCGCGTGGCGGAACTGCTCGAAAACACCATCGTGCTGCATGGCGACGCGGCGGATGAGGAGCTGCTGATCGAGGAGAATATCGACAGCACGGACGTGTTCGCGGCCCTGACCAATTCGGAAGAAGCGAACATCCTCTCGGCGATGCTGGCGAAGCGCTTGGGGGCGCGCAAGGTCATGGCGCTCATCAACAAGCCCTCCTACGCCGAGCTGATGGAAAGTGGCAGCATCGACATCGCGATTTCACCCCAGACCATCACCATCGGCTCGCTGCTGGAGCATGTGCGTCGCGGCGATGTCGTGAAGGTGCATTCCCTGCGCCGCGGCTCGGCCGAAGCGCTCGAGGCCATCGTGCACGGCACGGAGGCAACCTCGCGCGTGGTCGGGCGCCGTGTCGAGGAGCTGAAGCTGCCCGAGGGCGCCTCGATCGGCGCGATCGTGCGGGGGGATGAGGTGATCATGTGCCACCACGACACGGTCGTGCAGGCCGATGATCACGTGATCCTGTTCCTCTCCGATCGGCGTCACGTGGATGCCATCGAACGGCTGTTCACGGGACCGGCGCGCTAGGCTCGCCTCGTGCTGGGTGTCATCAATGTCCTCGGTCTGATCCTGACGGCCTTCGGCGCGACGTTCGTCCTGCCGCTGGTGACGGCGCTGCTCAGCCAGGACGGCACCGCCGCCGATTTCCTCCTGTGCGGCGTGGTCACGGCCGGCATAGGCTTTGCTATCGCCAGCGCCACCAAGCGTCACGCCCGGGAATTGAAGCCGCGCGATGGCTTCCTGCTGGTGACGCTGGGCTGGGCGCTCATGTCCGCCGCCGCGACCATGCCCTTGCTGCTGCTGATGCCGCGTCTGACCTTCACCGACGCCTACTTCGAGACCATGTCGGGCCTGACCACGACGGGGGCCACCATGCTCACGGGCCTGGATCACCTCGCTCCGGCCATCAATGTCTGGCGTTGCACGCTGCACTGGTTCGGCGGGTTGGGCATCATCGTGCTGGCCGTGGCGGTGTTGCCGCTGCTGGGCGTCGGCGGCATGCAGCTGTACAAGGCCGAGACGCCCGGCCCGATGAAGGACGACAAGATCACGCCGCGCATCACCAGCACCGCCAAGTCCTTGTGGCTGGTGTACTGCGCCATCACGGCGGTGGGCATCATCGCGCTGCGGCTGGCGGGCATGTCCTGGCTGGATGCGGTCTGCCACTGTTTTTCGGCCGTTGGCCTGGGCGCTTTTTCCACGCACGACGCCAATGTCGCGTATTTCAACTCCCCGGCCATCGAACTGACGCTGTGTGCGCTGATCATTGTCGCGTCATTGAGTTTTTCGCGGCACTTCCTGGCGCTGCGGCAACTGTCGCTGGCGCCGTATACGCGCGACCCGGAGGCACGCGCGGTGTTGCTGGTGCTGACCGTGAGCGTCGTGGGAATCGCGATGGTGCTGGAGTTCCACCACACCTACGCGACCTTCGGCACGGGGTTGCGCCACGCACTGTTCAACGTCGTCTCCGTGGCCACGACGTCAGGGTTGGTGTCACAGGACTATTCGCGTTGGCCGGTGTTCGCACCTTACTGGATGCTGTTCCTGTCCTGCATCGTCTCCAGCACCGGCTCAGCGGGCGGGGGGATCAAGATGTTCCGTACCCTGCTGCTGGCGCGCCAGGCGGGACGGGAGTTGAAGCTGCTGGTGCACCCCAGCGCCGTGGCGCCGGTGCGCATCGGTGGCCGACCGGTACCGGACCGGGTCTGTAACTCCGTGCTTGCATTCATTTTTTTGTACTTTATGACCGCCACGGTGCTGATCTTCGCCCTGCTGTTGTCGGGTTTGGACTTTCAAACGGCGCTGGGTGCCATACTGGCATCAGTGAACAATATGGGAACCGGGTTGGGTGGCGTGGGTCCCGGGCACACCTACCAGTCGCTCAGCGACTTCCAGGCCTGGATCTGCACCATCGCGATGCTGCTGGGACGACTGGAAATCTTCAGCGTTCTGGTATTGTTTACCCCGACCTTCTGGCGCAAGTAGCAATAAGCTGAACGCCTCATGAGTGCCCCGACGCGCGAAATCCTGGTCGGCTCCGACCAGTTCGAAGTGGTAACCGAAGATGTGATTCTGCGCGCGCAGCTGAACAGCGCCATCGCCGTTTGCGTGTTCGACACGGTCGATGAGGCGGGCGCGTTGCTGCACCTGCGCTGTGTGGCGCGCGCCGGCAGCAATCCGGATGCCACGGACACGACGCTGGCGACGGAGCTGCTGCTGCTGGATCGCTGTGTGCAGTCGCTGCTTGCTGCGGCGCCGCAGGCCCGCGCCTTGAAGGCCAGGGTCATCGTGCACGTACCGGCGGACAGCACTGCGCGGCGCGCATGTGACAGCACGCTGACGCTGGTCGGTCACTTCATGCAGGACATCGGCGCGGAACTCGCGCCGGTGGACCTGGGCACGGACAAGCCGCGTGAAGTGGTGTTCAGGCCGTGCATGGGAACGCTGCAGGTACGGTAGGGGACTGCCCCTTCACTCTTTCACCGGATACGGCGCTCCATCCCGGTGGGTGTACCCTGCGACGTCGGCGATCATGTCGATGTCCGAGTACGTGCATCGGTCCTGCGGGTCGGAATTACCGATCTCGAGCACTCGGGCCGGCCGGCCGGATTTGTTGACCAGGTGGTGGCCATCCGGGTCGCCACGCCTGAAGGCGGCGCAGTCCCCGGCGCGCAATATCTCTTCGCCGCTGTCGGTGACCAGTGTCAGCTCCCCATCCAGCACCCAGACTAACTCATCCTCATGGCTGTGCCAGTGACGCTGGCTGGACCAGGCGCCCGGCTCGATGACGGTCAAATTGACTCCGAATTGTGTCAGCCCCGTATGACGCGCCAGCCGTTGGCAGGATTGACCGCTGCAGGGAATGTCGAAGGGATGCGGATAATTGCTGCCGGACTGCGTGGGCACAGCGGAAAGGTCAATCATCTTCATGGTGCTGGACGCCTTGACGCTGATCTAATGGGCGGCTTGATTGTCCGTCAGTTCGCGAGTAGTTAGAAGAGCATGAATAGGAGCGTCGCGTTTCCGGCGCGAATCGATACGCCCCGGCTGGAGCTGCGCGGGTATTGCCCGGCGGAGGTAGACGATATTTTCGCGATGATCGACCGGAATCGAGAACTTCTCACGCAAAACTTTGCGCCGCTTGCAAAGTCCTTGTTTCACGCCGCCGATGTCGCCAACTATGTCCGCGATAGTGCGGACAAATGGAACACTGGAAAAGAATTCACCTTCGGAATCTGGCAGAAGTCCACAGCGCAACTCGTGGGCCAGATCAAGGTGAAGAGCATCGTGTGGGAAGTTCCCGCTGCAGAGTTGTCCTACTTCGTGGACGCTGCGTCGCAAAGACGTGGAAATGCGTCTGAGGCCATTTGCGCGATATTGCGCAGCGCATTTGATGAGTTGCACTTTCGCAGGATTTGCCTGCGCATTATTGCCTCTAACGCGCGTAGCCTGTTGCTGGCGAAGAAGCTTGGATTCAGATACGAAGGGATTTGCAAAAATGCGTTTCGATGTGGATTCGATTTGGTTCACGACGTCCATTACTACGCATTGGCGGATTCGGACGGCCGCTTAGGGGTCGACTGATCGAGTGTTTTCCGGCCCCCATTGGCGCGCGTCGCGCGCCACAAGATTCATACGTGGTTCACACTCCTGATACTGATGACTCATTAAATGGGTCGGCGTCCCACAACGGGATAGTCCCTCTCAGTTCGGTTCAACAAGTTCCGGGAGTTTGGCAGATGAAATCCTTACGAGCTGTACTGGCAATAGCCGCGCTGCTGCCGTTTGCGGCAGCGATGGCGCCCGCTAGCGCGTCGACTTTGGTCTTCGATTGGACCCTCACGGGCCCGGCCGCGAACCTCGGTGGCGTGCCTGGGCCTGGCAGCGGCACACTCACCGTGACCACGGGTGCCAGCAGCGACACGATCACCGCCGTGACCGGCACGCTGGGCAGTTTCGGCATCACCGGGCTGCTGCCGCCTGGAACTCTGGAAAGCAACGACAACCTGCTGTTCCCGAGTGGCACCGGTCCGATTGATACGAAGGGATTCGCCGTTTCAACGAGCGGCGGAAATATCTCGATTTTGTCGCAGTTTGCGGAAGGTACGCCGCCCACCGGTAACGCCTATGAAGAGATTGGCGCGGCCGGCTTCGGCGTCGGCACGTTCGCGATCACGGCCGCCCCCGTGCCGCTGCCGTCGAGCGTGTGGATGTTGCTGCTTGGCCTGGGTGGGCTGGGCCTGGGCGCCGGACGCGCGAAGAAGCAGATGACCGACCAAGCGAGAGCTTTTTCGGCTGCCTGACCTCGCCTGCTTGCTCGGAAAGTGACTGGCGAAGTCCCGGCAGGGGGCCGACGAATCAGTTCCGGTCTGCTCCATCTGGTTCATGCCTTTGATATGTAAGGGCTTACGGCATAGCCGAACTCGCCTGCCCGGTCCGTCGAGATACGTTGGGGGTCCACTGCAATGAAACTCCCACATTCGGCCCTTAGACTTCGCGATCCATACCGAGCATAAGAGGCTTGAAATGCCCCGGGATCGCTGCGTGAAGTCGATATTGGCGCTCCTGTTACTTGCCCTCAGCGGCAGTACCGCATTTGGCGCTGATCCCACCCCCGCGGTGGCGGCAGTCGCTGCGGTCCCCGAGGGGTACCGACTGCGCGCGGGCGATACGCTCGTGATTTCGGTATGGAAGGAGACCGAACTGCAGGGCGACGTGCTGATCCGCCCGGATGGCGGCATTTCCTTTGCGCTGACGGGGGATCTGCATGCCGCCGGCCACACCATTACCGAGCTGACCGCGATGGTCCAGTCCAGGGTGCGCGAGTACATCCCGGACGCAGTGGTAACGGTCGCGGTCAAGACGGCCCTGGGCAATCAGATTTTCGTCATCGGCAAAGTCAACAAGCCCGGGAATTTTCTCTTGACCGGCCCGCTGGATGTCATGCAGGCCTTGAGTCTCGCCGGCGGGGCGACCCCGTTTGCCTCCACCAACAGCATCCGCGTGCTGCGACGCTCGGGCGATCGCCTGACCTCCATTCCGTTTCACTACCGCCAGGTGTCGCATGGCAATAAGCTGGATCAAAACATTCTCTTACAAAGTGGCGACACGGTTGTCGTCCCATGATCCAGCGCCGCGGGGCGCTTTTATGCGGGGTGCTGGTGACCATGGCTCTTGCTGATCAAGCGCGCGCGGGCGTATGGGGGATGGACCCCGTGCTCGGCGTGCTGGGCGACTATTCCACCGATCCCGCACTCCTTCACCAGCCCGATGTGGAAGTGGGCAGCGGTGCGCTGCAGGTTGATCTGCCGACCACCTATGTTGCCGATGGCTTCAAGTTGGCGGTGCAACCCAGTTTTCGATTCGGCGACAGCCGCGGCTATTCCTCGGTGGCATCGGACTACGAACATCTGAACATCACGAGTGAGTACGACACCGAGCTCAGCTCCCTCACCGCCAGCGGTGGCCTGAACCGGGATTCGAGTCTGTCCTATAACTACCTGGCCAATGGCTCGGCCGGCGTGCGGCGGGATGGCGGAACGGCCGACCTGAATTGGGATCTGCACCTGACCGAGCGTCTGGAAGTCGGGACCGATGCCAACTCGCAGCGCGTGCTATACGCCGAACCCTTCGGCGTGGCGACGCTCACCGACTACAATTACTCCAGCATTGCGCCGGTCCTGTCGTGGGCCAGCAGTGAGCGCAACAAGGTGATGCTGTCCAGCAGCGTCGGCCGCTACGACTCCCTCAACAGCCGAGATGCGCAGGACCAGCCTACCTCCAGCGTCAGCCGCAGCGCGAATCTGCAGATCGGTTTCGTGCGGCAACTGAGCGAACTGTGGACCTTGACGGCGACCGGAGGCTTCTCGCGTGCGCTCAACGCGATCAATCTGAACGAATATATCTGTTGTGTCCTGGCGAACACCCCGCAAGGGCCGGCGTTTGAGCTCCAGGGCATCCCGGTCAAGGCCGAATCGGCGCAAAACGGCTCGGTGTACACGTTGATTCTGACTCATCAGGGCGAGCAGCTGGCGCTCAATGCCGTGGTCTCCCGGCAGCTGACACCCACGGGTTTTGCCTTCCTGTCACAGTTGAACAACTACGAGCTGAAGGCCGCGTATACCCTGTCCGAGCGTTGGTCATTCAGCGGCGATGCGCGCCTGCAGAATTACCAGAATCCGCCGGTTAACGGCGCCGTGCCCAGGGTCACTGTCCAGTACTACGCGCTGGCAGCAAACTGGTCCTGGACCGAGCATCTGACACTCACGCTGTCGGGCGCACGCGTGTCGAACAATATCCCGGCCAGCGCCGAATCGGCGCGTTACAGCGTCGAATCCAACGAAGTTACCCTGACACTGTCGCGTAAATTCGACCATCTGGATTTCTAGCGGTTCAAGCACCCCATGGACGCCCAGACACAAAAAACTTCGCCCGACATCCGTGAAAAGTGGCTGTCGTACTGGAGCCGGCGGCGGATCTTCTGGCCCGTGGCCGGCGCGGCCGCCTTGATTGCCATATTGCTCGCGGTGCTGCTGCCGGCGACCTATCGGTCAACGGCGACAATCCTGATCGAGCAGCAGGAGATTCCCCAGGAAATGGTCCGCTCGGTCATCACCTCGTTTGCCGACCAGCGCGTGCAGGTCATCAGCCAACGCGTCATGACGACCAAGAACCTGATGACGCTGATCGATCGCTACAGCCTCTACCCGGATATCCGCGAGAAGGCGCCGCGCGAAGTGCTGCTCGCCAAAATGCATGACGACATCGCGATGCATATGATCAGCGCCGATGTCGTCGACCCGCGCAGCGGACGGCCGACCCAGGCGACGATCGCATTCTCGGTGTCCTATCAGAATCGCTCCCCCGACCTGGCGCTGAAAGTCGCCAATGATCTCACCAGCCTGTACCTGAACGAAAATCTGACCTCCAGGGCACAGCTATCGGAGCAGACGTTTGCGTTTCTGACCGAGCAGACGAACCAGGAATCCGCGCACATCGACCAGTTGGATGCAAAACTCGCCGCGTTCAAGGAAAAACATCACGATGAGCTGCCCGAGCTGACGCAGCTCAATATTGAAACGGCGGAGCGTACCGAGCTCGACCTGCATGAGTCGCAGAATCGCATCGCCGCATTGGACTCCCAGCGGGTACTGCTCCAAGCGCAGCTGGCGGAACTGGGCCCGAACAGCCAGGTGTATTCAGATACCGGCCAACGCATCTTTGGCGCCGAGGACCGGCTCAAGGATCTGAAATCGAAGCTGTCGGCTTACAAGGCACTTTATGCGCCGACCCATCCCGATGTGGTCAGCACCGAGCGCGAAGTCGCTGGCATGGAAAAGGAGATTGCGGCCGAGGACGGCACCGCTGATCGACTGCGGCAACTGTCCGAAGCAAAGGCGCGGCTTGCGACCCTGCTGGAGAAATACTCGCCCACGCATCCGGACGTGGTGCATTTGAAGCGCGAGATCGATGGCCTGGAAAAAGCCGTCCAGACGGATGCGGCCGCCGGTACCGAGCAGATCTCGGCCAAGCATGCGGACAATCCGGTGTACATCCAGGTCAAAGGTCAGCTCGATGCGCTGACGGTGGATCGCGACAGCGAAGTGAAGAAGCGCGATGAACTGCAGGCCAAGTTCGATGACTACGAGAAACGCATGGCGCAGTCCCCGGAAGTCGAACGCCAGTACCGGGAGATGGCGCGTGAGCTGGAAGCGGCGCAGCTGAAGTACCAGGAGATTTTGGCCAAGCAGACCGAAGCACAGGTTGCACAGAACCTTGAGGCCGAGCGCAAGGGCGAAAAGTTCACCCTGATCGAGCCGCCGGAGACACCGGAAAAACCGGTCAGCCCGAATCGGCTGCTGATCGTGATCGCGGGCCTGGTGGTGGCGGTGGGTCTGGGCTTCGGCGCGGTCGTCGCGCACGAAGCACTCGATGCGTCGGTGCGCGGGCCGGCCGATATCAGGCAGCTGCTGCAGGTCCCCGCGCTGGTCTCCATTCCGATCATTGTCACAGCCTCGGAGCGCGCGCGGCACAAGCGGCGTGTGCTGTTTTCCTCGAGCGGCGGCCTAGCGGCCCTGCTCGTGATCGTCCTGTGCGTGCACTTTTTCGTGCGGCCATTGGACGTGGTCTGGTTGAGTCTCTTGCGCAGGTTCGGGGTGTAGCCCATGGATAGGATCCGCCAGGCTTTGGATCGGGCCCGTATGGAGCGCGCCCAGGTGGGCGAGGCGGCCCGTGGCAGCCGCGGTACCGCATCATGGGGCACCGAGGCGGCTGACCCGGGCCCCGCAGGCGCAGGTATCGCTGCGACAGCCAATGCCTTCGTCTATACGCATACGCGACTCTTCACGCCCTCCGCAGAGCTGCTCGAAGGCAATCGTGTCCTCAATCCAGGCTCGCCCGGAGCCGCCAATGCCGCATTCCGCATGCTGCGCACGCAGGTGCTGCAGCGTATGAATGCACATGGCTGGCGCTCGCTTGCCATTTTTGGCGCGACCGCCAACGATGGCAAGACCACGACGGCGATCAATCTGGCCGTCAGCCTGGCCAATGATCACTCGCACTCGGTGCTACTGGCGGATTTCGATTTCAGGCGCCCGGCGCTGGCTGCCCGCCTGGGGCTGTCGCCCGAGTTCGGCGGGGACGACGCACTGATCGGAGCGGCTCGAATCGAGGACTGTCTCTACCACCCGGAAGGATTGGAGCGCCTGGTCGTTCTTCCGGCCCGCAGGGCATTGGCGAATTCCTCCGAGATACTGGCCGGGCCACGCTGTCGCGCGCTGGTCGCGGAGCTGCGCGATCGCTATCCGGACCGTCTCGTTCTGTTCGACCTGCCGCCCGTGCTCACGGCCGACGACGCGCTGGCCTTCGCGCCCCTGGTGGATTGCGGGTTGGTGGTCGCGGCCGAAAGCCGCACGCGGCGTAGCGATCTGGTCCGCACGATCGAGCTGCTGCACAAGACGCCGCTGGTCGGTACGGCGCTGAACCGCGCGGCCGCCGCGCCGAACGCGTATTGAGCGGCGACGATGTACGAGCACCATTTCGGCTTCACCGTCAAGCCGTTCGCCATGACCCCCGACCCGGCCTTCCTGTACGCCTCGCGTCGGCATGCCATGGCCCTGACCATGCTCGAATACGGGCTGGAATCGCAGGCATCATTCTCCGTCCTCACCGGCGTGATCGGATCCGGAAAGACGACCCTGGTGCGCAAGCTCCTGCAGCAACTCGGGGATAGCGTCAAGGTCGGCCTGGTTACGCATACCCACAGTCGTTTCCAGTCCATTCATGGTTGGGTACTCTCGGCGCTTGGCATCGTGCCGAGCAGTGATACCGACGTCGGCCGCTACGAGGCGCTGATAGATACGCTGCTGCAGCAGTATGCCAAGGGTGGCCGTACGTTGCTCATCATCGATGAGGCGCAGAATCTTTCGATCGAGATATTGGAGGAGCTGCGGCTGCTGTCGAACATCAATTCGGAAAAGGACCTGCTGCTGCAGGTACTGCTGGTGGGCCAGCCCGAATTGCGCGCCAAGTTGACTCGACCGGAGCTACGCCAGTTCGCACAGCGCGTCTCGGTTTTCTACGACCTCAAGCACCTCGAGCGCGAAGAAACCCACGCCTACGTTCAGCACCGGCTCACCGTGGCCGGCGGCAGTCCATCCCTGTTCCGGCCCGATGCGCTAGATCTTGTGTATGCGCGCAGTCGCGGCGTGCCACGCCTGGTGAATCAGATGTGCGACTTTGCCCTGGTATATGCATTCGCAGAGAAGCGCATCGAGATCGATTCGGAACTCGTCGCCCAGGTGATACACGATTGGGGCGGCGGCGTTGCCTTATCGACATCGAGCACGGCTGACGCTGACGCTCCGGTTGGCATGACGAACAGCAGCGCGGCATAGGTCGGCGGTCGGTGATGTCGCGTGTCCTGCTCCTGGGTCTGGCGTTCCTGGCCGTGGATGCCGCCGCCGAGGGCCTGGGCCCGAACGAACTCGGTGTCATCTATGACCGCAACGACGACTCCAGCGTGCGTATCGCCCGGTATTACGCCCTGCAGCGGCAGATTCCGGACCGTAACGTGATTGGGCTCGCGGTGCCCAATCGCGACAGCATCGGCCGCGAGGAACTCAAGACGCTGCGCGCCGCGATGCTGCAGTCACTTCCCTCGAATGTGCAATCGCTGCTGCTCGTATGGTCCAGACCCTATGCCGTCGAGTGCATGTCCGTGACGAGCGCATTTGCCGCAGGCTATCAGCCGGGATTCTGTGAGCCTGGCTGCGGGAAGACGCTGTCGAGCCCGCTCTACGATACGCTCGGCTGGCTGCCGGCGGACACGATCGGGTGGTTGCCCGCAATGCTGCTGCCCAGTGATGACGAAGTGCTCGCCAAAGCGGTAATCGACCGGGGCATGCGTGCGGACGGCACCGCGCCCTCGGGCACCGCCTACCTCGTGCGCACGCAGGATACCGCCCGCAATGTACGCGCCAGTGGCTTCGCGGCGGCCGAGGCGCTTCTTTCCAGCCGGCTGCATGTCGTGGCTATCTCGACTCCGGTGCGGCAGCCGTTGCCCGACGTCCTGGCCTATTTCACCGGCGCAGCACGGGCCCAGGAACTTTCGAAGCTGACCTTTCTTCCTGGCGCCGCCGCAGACCACCTGACATCGTATGGCGGCAGACTCGACGGAATCAAACAGATGTCGGCGCAGGAATGGCTTCGCCAGGGCGCGACAGCCTCCTACGGCTCGGTTTCCGAGCCGTGTGCCCATCCCGGAAAATTTCCGAATCCGCAGGTGTTACTGGATCACTACCTGCGCGGCGACACCTTGCTCGAATCATACTGGAAGAGCGTCGCAATGCCCGGCCAGGGGCTGTTCATCGGCGAGCCGCTGGCGCGCCCGTATCCCAACCATTCATGACCTTGCGCAATTAGCCGTGGACGCCGAAAAACCACGTGTGTTCTTCGTGAACCGCTACTTCCATCCCGACGAGTCCGCCACGAGTCAGCTGATTTCGGACCTTCTGTTCGAACTGGCCGCCACCGGGTTTGAGGTGCACGTCGTCTGCTCCCGGCAACTTTACGGCCAGCCCGCCGCGAGGCTGCCGGCGCATGAGATCGTACGGAATGTCCGTGTGCATAGAGTTTTGACTACACGCTTTGGACGCCATCGCTTGCTGGGGCGTGGCGTGGATTACCTCACGTTCTACGCAGCCTGTGCCGTCGCACTGATGCGCAATCTGCAGCGCGGTGACATCGCCATCGCCATGACCGATCCGCCACTGATATCAATCGTGGCGGCGGCCGCTGCGCAGCTGCGGCACGCGATCCTCGTCAACTGGCTGCAGGACGTCTTCCCGGAGGTTGCAACCGAGCTCGGAGCCAGCCCGTTACCAGCCTTTTTCAACGATGCACTTCGGCGTCTGCGCGATGCGTCGCTGCGCGCCGCGACCGTGAATGTCGCGCTCGGCAGCCGCATGGCCGAATTTCTTCGCGGCCGCGGACTCGATACCCGGAAAATTCGGGTTATAGCCAATTGGGCTGTAGCGGAACAATCCGTACCTAAGTCGACCGCCGAGAGCGCCTTGCGAGCCCAGCTGGAGTTGAACCAGCGGTTTGTGGTCGAGTATTCAGGAAATCTGGGCCGAGCTCACGAGTGCGAAACAATTCTCGAGGCCGGGGAGCGCTTGCGCGCCGACCCGGACATCGTGTTCCTGATGATCGGCGCGGGCGCGAACATGGATGTATTGCAGTCGCGTGTCAAAGAGCGGCGTTTGCCCAACTTTCGCTTCCTGCCATATCAATCGCGCCTCACCCTCAGCGACAGTATGGCGGCCGCGGACCTGCATCTCGTCAATTTGCGTCCCGCAATGGAGGGTTTAATAGTCCCGAGTAAATTCTATGGAATACTCGCCGCGGGCCGGCCGGTCATATTCATTGGCGATCGGGATGGCGAGTTGTCACGAATCATCCGTGAGGCACGATGTGGACTGGTCGTTGAAGCGGGACGGCCCGATGATCTTGTCGCAGCGATCCGCGGCCTCCAACGGGATTCAACCAAGCGATCCGCCATGGCCCAATCGGCGCGCCAACTGCTAGACGATCGCTATTCGGCTGCATTTGCCCATCGGCGCTGGCATGAGCTGCTGACGTGTATTCGTCCATTATCCCAGGGCGTCACCTGATGCCTACGAATAATAGTGCCCTTCGAGAGCCGTCGCTGCGCAAGAATGTTGTATCACTCTACGCGTTGCAGATCGCTTCGTATGCGGCGCCTCTGGCGACCCTTCCGTGGCTGACGCGCGTTCTGGGCCCGGCCGGCTTCGGCCGCCTGGCATTTTGTGCGGCCGTCACCGGCTACCTCGTGGTTTTTACTGATTTCGGATTCAACTACAGCGCGACCCGGCAGATCGCGCAGTGCTGGAATGATCGCCTGGGCCGCTCAACGGTATTTTGGAATACCCTGACGGCGAAGGCGCTCCTCGCTTCGTTGGGATTGCCCTTGCTCCTCGTCCTCACGCTGATTATTCCGCGCTTCGCGCAGGAGCGCACGCTACTTCTGGTCAATTACCTGACCGTGCTGGCAACCGTGCTCTCTCCAACCTGGTACTTCCAGGGTACCGAACGTCAAGTTGCTCTCAGCAGCATCACTATTGCCGTACGCCTGGTGGCGATCCCGCTGTTGTTTTGGCTGGTGCGCACTCCCCAACAGGTCCTGATGGCAGCCTGGATTTCCAGCGGAACGCAGCTGTTGGGTGGACTCGCCTGCATGGCCTACCTCGTGCAATCGAACGAGCTCGATCGCGCTCAGATCCGCTTCCGGGGGATCGCACGGACATTCGCCGAGGGCTGGCACCTGTTTATTTCGATGGCGTCAATCAGCCTGTATACGACAACGAACACCGTGATACTCGGCTTCGTTTGCGGCAGCGCCGCGGTCGGACACTACAGCGCAGCCGAGAAGATGATTCAGGCCGCGCAAGGTCTGCTCATTCCTGTGAACCAGTCGGCCTATCCGCGGGTCTCGCGATTGATGCAGGAATCACGCGAGGCTGCTTTCGCGCTGGTGCGCAAGGTACTGCGCATCCAGGGCCTGATTGCGCTTTCTTTGTCGCTGGTGCTATTCGCCATAGCGCCGTTGATCATAAGGATTCTCTATGGCGCGGCCTTCGAGGAGACGATTAATGTATTGCGCTGGCTCGCATGGGTACCTTTCATCGTGGGGCTGTCTAACGTCTTCGGCGTTCATGTAATGACCGCGATGGGCATGAACAAGACGGTTTCCCGCATCCTGATCAGCGCGGGAGCGGTCAACCTCGTCATCCTGTTTGCCTGCGTGAGGTCCTTTGGGGCGACGGGCGCCGCCGCATCCGTCGTCGCAAGTGAACTTATGGTAACCGTCGCAATGCTGGTGATCATCCTCAAACACAATTTGCCGATCTTCCGGGCCATTCCGGCAATGTAACCACGGTGTGAGCCACATGTACGACGTTCTCGTGGTTGGTGCCGGGTTTGCCGGCGCCGTGTGTGCCGAAAGACTGGCCAGTGCGGGTAAGCGCATTCTCATCATCGATCGTCGTAATCATCTGGGCGGAAATGCCTTCGATAAATACGACGCTTCCGGGACCCTCGTTCATGTGTATGGGCCCCATATCTTTCATACGAACGGCAAGCGGATCTTTGAATATCTGTCGCGATTTACAACGTGGCGGTTCTATGAGCACCGCGTGCGCGCCGTCGTCGAGGGGAAGCTATATCCGATTCCCATCAACCGGCAGACCATCAATGCCCTGTACGGCCTGTCATTGGACGAGTCCGGCATCAGTGACTTCCTGGAGCAGGTGCGCGAACCACGTAAGCCTCCCGCCAACAGCGAGGATGTCGTCCTGGCCAGCGTCGGTCGCGACCTGTGCGAGAAGTTCTTTCGTGGCTACACCAAGAAGCAATGGGGACTCGATCTGGCGCAGCTTGCAGCCGGAGTCGCCGCCAGAATACCGACCCGAACCGACGACGACGACCGGTATTTCACCGACCAATTCCAATTCATGCCGGCCGATGGGTATGACGCCCTGTTCAGGAAAGTACTCGCGCATCCGAACATCGAGATTCGCCTGGGTCTCGACTATGCGCAGCTGCGAGGTCAGATGAAAGTATTGACGACGATTTATACGGGGCCCATCGATGCCTACTTCGACTACCGCTTCGGCAAGCTACCGTACCGATCTCTCGATTTTGAGCACGTTCACCTGCCCGACTGCCAGCGCTACCAGGCCGTCGGCACTGTGAATTTTCCCAACGATCATGAATACACCCGAATCACGGAATTCAAGCATCTAACCGGGCAGCAATGCGACGGCACGTCAATCGTCCGCGAATATCCAAGAGCCTACGGGGAGCCTTATTACCCCATTCCGCGTGCGGAAAATGAGGCGCTCTACAAGAAGTACCAGGAACTCGCGGATCAGGAAACGAATGTGTGGTTTGTCGGCCGGCTCGCCCAATATCGCTACTACAACATGGATCAGGTAATTGGTGCAGCCTTGAAGACGGCGGGCGATATTCTGGATCGGAGCACGCATCAGTGAGCCAATCCATCGCGGCCGTGGTGGTGACGTACAACCGGACTCGGCTTTTGCGGGAGTGCCTGGATGCGTTACTTCAGCAGACTCGCCCCGTTGACAGCATTGTCCTCATTGACAATGCCAGTACCGATGACACTGCGGTGGATCTGGAGTCGCAGGGTTACCTAAGACATCCAAAGATCCGTTACACGAGGCTGCTGCGCAATACCGGCGGCGCCGGCGGCTTCCACGAAGGAATGAAGCAAGCCTATGAGCAAGGATCCGATTGGATTTGGGTGATGGATGACGACGCGGAACCATTGACGGATGCATTGGAGCTATTGCTGCCGCACATGAACCGCGTAGGCATCGCGGGCCTGGCCAACCTCACCCTCGGTGCTGACGGCTTGCCTCAGCTCGAACATCGAGGCTGGCTGAAACTCCGCAGCACCGGAGCTCGGGCGCACCGGGCCATTGACGCAGGGTTACTCTCAGGACCTCTCGACATCTCCTTCGCATCCTTCGTCGGCTTGGCCGTACCGCGCGCTTCGGTGGAACGCATTGGATTGCCGAAGCGGGAATTGTTCATCAAAGGCGACGACCTCGAATACTGCATTCGCCTTTCCCGATTGGGTTCGCTCGTGCTGGTACCGGACAGTAAGATCAGGCACAAGGATGGCGTTCAGGCCGGTTATCAGCGCCGGCGGCGGTTCGGCCTGCAGTCACAACGTGTGCCCATGGACAAGCTGTGGCTGAACTACTTCTCACTCCGCAATCTATTGTGGATCCGCCGGCAACACTGCGGCATCGGAATCTCGTTCGGCTTTGCGGCCCGCCAGTACCTACGTCTCGCGGTAGCGATCCTGGTTTTTGATTCGGACCGCTTCATCCGTCTTCGTTTCTACTGGAACGCCGTTGCCGATGCATGGCGCGGAATCTTTGACAATGAGAAGCCGCGCCGGCTCACAGCGCCTTGAGCAGGCGAACCGACGCTCGATCGGATCGGACTACATACCGGCATCATGCCCGCTGTGCCATCCTTTCCTTCAGAACGCCGGGTCCATGGCCACTGCGTGCAGTCTGCCAAAATAAACTGGTACGCCCGAAGCCGGCGCTCCTCTGGTCGGCTGCGACAGCACCGCCGTCGCGGCCTGCCTATCGACGGATACGACGCGGGTATTCGGCGGTATGCCTGCCCCTGCGATCCAATCGCCTGCAACGCCCGGCCCGTTCCCGATCAGAATCGACGCGGCCGATAGTGCGGTAATCATGGTCGAACCGTGCATGTCGCATGTCAAAGGCTGCGCGGGAGCCCACTGTCTTACTGCTATGAACATCTGGCCTGCATTGTTCCGGTTCCATTTTTCGACGGAGTCGTATTGTCGTGCTTCGAACAGCAGGTCGCATCGTACCGACTTCCCCTGAATGCTCCTGACTTTCATCGCGGGCACTGCCCATTGGTTCCGGCTATTTCCCTGCGGCATCATGATCCAGAACAGGATGTCACCAACGAGAATATGCGCATCTGAGGTATTGAACGTGCAGAGGCCGCGCGCCTCCGTGGACAGTTCGAGATCTGTAACCGCGACCGCACATTGAACGTTGTCCGACTCATGCGGCATGTAAAGGTATTCACGATTGCCATCGGTGACCCAGCGGGTCTGATAAGTAGCCGAATATCGGCCGCCCGACGCGAATGCCGCGATGCCATAGGAGCGCGGTACGCTATCCGAGAGCGTGAGTTCGCCGCCGTTCCCAGATGCGGCGTAACAATCGATCAGTCGGACTTGAACGTGGCTGGTGTCCTTCACCAAACCTATAAAGGGCGGAACGCGAGCGGTACCGCTGCCTGGTAGAAAGCACTGTTCGAACGAGCACACGGTATCGGCACTTACGATGTTCAGTGCGTCCACCGAAGCCGCATTTGCGTCCCGAGTGATTCCGGTGCCTTTGAAAACCGTCGGCGAATAGGTTTCCAGCAGCAGGGGCGGAGGCGGGCCAAAGCCATTATCAATCGACGTAATCGTGTAGTCGCCACCGATGAAGCTCAAGGGTTGTCGTGAATAGCCCGCGCCCCAACCGTAGTTTCCCAACGTCCGAATGGACTCGGCGTAGTTGTCATCCAGTACGAAGTTGCCGACCCAATTCGGCACTGAAAATATCCTATACAGGAAACCGTGATTTACACGCTCGAACTTGGGCGGACATCCGGTTTGATCCCCGTGGCTGTATCCATCGATTCCTTGTCTGGCAAATGCCAGATTACCCATTCGCATCAGGCAATGGCGCGCCTGCGTATGCCCCACGGCGTAACAGGTATCGACCCGACTGATCCATAGATTGTCGAAGAGAATGTCTTCCGTGTTAGCGACATACCCGCTGATGCCATAGGCAATACCGACCACGAAATTGGCAATCCAGACATTCTGGATAGTGAGACCCACCGAACCGCCGCTGGACTTGAAGTAGTGCGACGACATCCCGGGATACCGATCGGCCTCAGCGATATCCGGGTTATTGAAGGCATCAATGGCAATCGCACAGTACGGCGAATACCGATTGTTGCGGCATCCCGGGCCGATATAGGCGGCCGCCCGATCCATCGGCGCGGTGATGGCATCCGGCGCGGTGTTGACGCCCTTGATGGCGAAGTCTCGGAACACTGCGCCACTCATCAGGTCCATGGCGATGGCCGGCCGGTCGCGAAACGTCGGAGCAATGACCGTCTGCGCCCTGCTCGATGCACCGATTGGATCCAGGCTGCCGAGGCCACCGGCGCCACAGAACTGCAAGTTTACGTACCCCTGCCTGCGCGCCAGAGGGTTGGCGATCAAAGGATTGTCTATACGGTAGGTACCGCGAGGCAGGTAGACCGGCAAATGATGCGCAATACCCGCCGAAATTGCCGCGTTGATAGCTGCATCGCATGCCGTGGACCCCCCGGGGTCCAATTCGGCAAAGTCGCGGCAATCGATACACTCTCCCAACGGCTTTGGAACCGGATTCCCCGCAGGCGCCCCGATGGCCGGCGTAAACGGCGGGGCCGCGGCGCCCGCTCCGACGGTAGCCAAGCTCACCAACAGGCTTCTGCGCGACGTTGAATCCATGATTTGTCCCCGCAGCAACGAGTCCGTTAGCCGCGTATTGGACCATACGTACGGCGGGCCGAGCCACCATTCGACCGTATTGTTGTGGCCGCCAGATCCGGCGTCTTCGCCAGTGTGCGTAGTCGCGCCATGCCGCGAGTCATATCCCTGACATCGGCTTGAGCCACCATAGGCGTCGTTGCTTCAGGGAAGACACTTGCGAACTGCCAGACAAAGCACTCTCGTGTATCCGCTTCTCGGCAGTAGCCTTGATCTTGGTGTCGCGCGTGTCGCCGGACATGGCTTGGGCAATTGTTTCTACACGTATTTCCATGCTGCGGTCTTGGCGCAACGCTCGAGCGCGCGCCTGATAGCACCGCCCTGGTTTTCGGTAAAGATGGGGCCTGTGCTTCGCGGCTCCACGTCAAGGCGTTTTTACTGGAGGATGTTTGGACCGCTGGACGGAGACCTCAGTGGAGTGCAGAAAGTAAATGCTCTCCTGTTCCGTCGGCCCCGAGTGGTGCATCAGGTCGATGGCACGAGCGAACCCATCCTGGTCCCCGGCGCGCTCAACCTCGTCGCGAGTACAAGATTCACCTTCATGGGTCTGCATAGTCATCGGCAGATGATTCGGGAACGTCTGCTCGGGATAGTGAAGGACCCGGTCCCAACCGGGCATGGGTGGGGTCGCGCGCCGTACATTGCTGTTCACGTACGTCTCGATGACTTCTTCCCGGCGGTGGATCCCAAGCGCATCCTGAGTGGAGAGTCCAATCTGCAAATTCCCATGTCTTGGTATCTTTCGATCATCGACGCGTTACGGCGTCGATTCGGCGATCGGGAAATCCGTATATTCTCGGATGGGACTGAGGAGCAGCTTGAGCCGTTGCTGAAACTTGGTGCAAGACTATATCGTTCTGGCTCAGACATGACAGACTTACTCGCGATGTCCGGGGCGTCGTTGCTCGTCGGATCCAATTCCACTTACTCACGCTGGGCGGCATTTCTCGGCGACATGCCATCGATATGGTTGAAGACCAGTAAACCCGGCGAGCAACCCACGAATCCGCAAACACCGGTTCTCTATATTGCACTGGATGACAGTCGACCAACGCTGTGGAGCTGACTCGCTCCCGCGAACTGCCGCCCCAGACCGCAACCGGCGGGTCTTTCACTGCAGTTTCGTGGCTTCGAAGATTCCGCAGCCATAGTTACAACGGAAGTTGTGGTCGATTTCCGCTGCTGTGAGCTCGGCGTGTTCGTGAAGATCACCCTGATCATCCACATAGGAGAAATCATCTATTCGAAAATGTTTTCCTAGCCACTCGACAAGATATCTAACTGCAAAAACCCGGTGCGCATTGAATTCCACGCGCTGTGGACCCACCGGCACCGAGAAGTAGAACTTGCCACGGGGTGCAAGCAGAGCAGTTATATTCTCCAGCCCCAAAAGATGACCTTCCCAATTTATCGGATCGCCGTAACGGCCAAGTCCAAAATGCTCCAATGCATGGAGGCACGACAGGGAGTCGAACTGTCCCACCAGCGTTGCATCGGGAAACCTCATGAGGTCCGCCTGAATGAAATGCATGTTCGGAATGTCGGCCCGGGTATCCCTGATGTCGAGGATAACTATTGGGCGGAAGGACGCAACATGGGCTGCAAGGCCGTCGACCCTCGAACCCACGTCAACATGGCGAACCGGATTGTTCTGGTGAATGCGTCTGGCGACGAGAAGGTCTTGATGAAAGTAATGGCCGGTTGCCGTGCCACCCTGTACCCGCCTGTCGTCGAGGCATGGATAGAGCTTACCGAACGCGAATTTTGATTTTGCCAGAGCCTGCTGGCGGCGAAGCGCCATCAAGTCAGAGAAATACCACGTCAGCGCTGCGGCATTGCCAATGCCCCTTTCGGGATCAATGCCGAAAGTCTTGAATAGGCTCAGGAGTCTGCGAGCGGCCATATTGGTTCGGAATTGGAATCTTTGGGCTTGGTGAACGAATGGCTTAGCGCCGCTGCAGAACCGCACATACTTGCTGGTGTCCGGGAACTAAACCTTCATAACGGTAATCGAAGCCGTGCAGGGCAACAAACTCCTTGAAGGCCTTGTATTCATGTCTCTTCCATCCCGGGTAGTTGAAGAACTCATCAAACACAATGACGCATCCATCCAGCATCTTAGCTGCGAGGCATTCAAATATGGTTCGCGTTGATGAATAAAGGTCGCAGTCCACGTGCAGGAAGGACACGGGTTCGCGATGCTGGCCGACGAATTCCGGCAGAGTGTCGGAAAACCAGCCTTTCAAGAGTGTTACGTTTGGCGGCACCAACGGTGGATCGCCTGCAAAGCTACCGGCCCTGAACTTTCCGTACCAGTTTTCCGGCAGCCCTTCAAAGGAATCGAAACCATATACGGGTCCGCGCCAGTGAGATGCGATGTGTGAAATAGTTGAGCCCGTTGCGACGCCGAATTCCAGACATAGTCCGCCCGGCTTCGCCAAAGTTAGCGCGTGGCTGATTAGCTGAAGATGATCGTCAAACAGCCGCGCCTCGCTCATGTGCAGTTCATAATACCGGGCGGACTCCCATCCGGACCTCAGAAAGGACATGTCAATGATGTTGAAACTGTCGCCGCGGGGCCGATTCAGGAGTTTATTGCCGGCTCTCGCGAGCATTTGATCGGCGTGATTCAGTAGCTTCTGCTTCATCCAAGGGATCCTATATTGCGAAGGACGGCTGCGGCTGGAAAAGCGCGGGAATTCCTGCGTCGCTTCGCAGCTCCGGCATGAGTGCCGCCACGCCGCTCTTCAGGTAAGAAGATTGGGAAACGCCCTGATCTTAGGCGTAGCCCCCTCCAATAAGCGGTGGCTCGGCTCCGACGCCGGGACTGCCAGGCGTGGTTGCACGACCAGACGGGCAAATATCAAGTGGAGCAGCCCAATTGCGGCCAGGGAGCGAAGCCAGGTGACGTAGGGAGCGGCTATAGAGCTTTCAAAACCGGCGATGACGAAGCGTATCGTCAGCACGGTGACCAGTAGCCGCGTAATGGTTCGACCTTCACGCAGGTTGAATCTGCCCACGACCCCGCACAGCACTCCAATCGCCGTCATTCCCGCGATCACCCCGGGCCAGCCGAAGTTCCAGTACAGTTCGCCCAGATGAGACGGTGAAATGTACGTCTCTTCTTGATCACTTACGTGGAAGACTTTGTTGACAATCTGCCCCGTTGGAATGTCGGGCTTTTCGGTCCACAGGAATCGGGGGATGAAGGCCTCGGCGATCGGCAGGAGCGTATAGCCACGCTGAAATTCGACCTCCCGACCCGTTTTGGCAACAATCATGCGAACGCTCTCCTTCATCGAAAGGCGCTCGAAAAATGTCTGTGCACGGTCATTGCCGGTATTGACCCGGTCCCGCGCGTCGAGGGATTTTTGCAGCACTGCGAGGAGGTGCTCGACCGCGGCCTCTCGCTTGATCAGTCGACCGCCTTCGGTAACTGTGCGATAGGCCTGGAAGACGGGAAAGGCGACAAAAACGAAAACTGCCGCCGCGACAACCCAGGATTTCGCAACTCTGCCATCGACCAAAACGCAGGTCATGATGACAAGCACCCAACCCAACATCGCCAGACCCTTGATGTCCACGATAAAGGCCAGCAGGCACTGCAGGCACACCATGGCGACCAGCGCGACTGAGAGATACCAATTTCGATCGATGCGCGATGCATAGGCGAGGAGCAGCACACCCAGCGGCTGCAGCATTTGTGCGGTCAAAAGAAAGAGAGTATGCAACGCCGACAGCTGAGCGAGCCCGGCGCGCTTCGCCTCGATGGTGACATCCGTGACGACGTGCACATACCACGTAAAGGTCGCCCAAGTGCCGATTGTCCAGAAGGCCATACCGATGACAAGCAGCGTGCTGACTGGCCAGTCCCACAAGTTTGATTTCGGTACCGACGTGCGCCCAATGGAAACGGTCACCCGGTAGGCGATAACGAGGAGCATCGCTCCCACCAGGATTACCAGCTCGGTTGCATCAAGCAACGGCGACGAGGATGAATCCGACGCGCCTCTCGCAAAGTCGGCTGGGCTGCCGAAGAAGAGGCTGACCACGTCCTCGAGCCCGTAGAATATGAAATAGGCCATCAGGAAGATTGCAAGCAGTGCATTGCGTCCGTTGAGCCCGTCAAGATCAATAATTGAAGAGCTGCACACTGCGAACAATGCAATGAGATAAAAAAGGCGCGGATCATGGGTAGCGCCGACCACGACTCCGACCAGCAGCACCAGGAAGAATCCCAGGTTGACGCCTGCCCAAAGGGCCCATCGAGGTCCGACCGGACTGGTTAACATCTGGCTTCGCTTTGTAGATCAGCGCGTTTCGGTGCTGCCGAAGTTTAAAGGCCGAATATAACGCCCGTGTTTCACCGGTCGATCATGTCGCTCGGAGCACGCGGTCCTTGATCACACGAGCCGGATTGCCGGCCACCACTTTCCAGGCGGGTACGTCCTTCGAAACGACGGCCCTGGCACCGACCACGGCGCCTTGGCCGATCCGCACGCCAGGACCAATGAACGCGCCCGCGCCAATCCACACATCGTCCTCTACAATGATGGCCAGGCGCTTTAGTGGATATTCCGGCAGCGTATAGTCGTGTGTACCCCCACAGAAGTAGACGTCCTGGGAGACGATTACGCGATTGCCCAGGGAAACTCCGCCAAGATTGTAGAAGTCAACACGGTCGCTAACGACGCTTTGCCGTCCGATCGATAGTAGCCACGGAAAATAGACTTTCACGCCGCGACCGAAATTGCAGCGACTGGGCAGGGACGCCCCGAACAGCTTCAGGAGAGCGGGTCTCAGGAAGTAGATTCGCTTCCAGGCGAATGGCCAGATGCACAGCTGGACGAATTCCCAGACGCCGCGCGCCGGATAGGTCCATTTGGGATAGGGCATGAATTGGGTGCGGCTCGGGGCGGTTAACCCCACGGGCGGTTCGGCTCCCCAGCGCAGGTGACGTAAATAGGCGCCCATGCGCCTCCTGAACCCCCTGCCCGAAGCAGCCTCAGAAACGGTATTCATGATCAGGCGGGCTACGGTGTGGCTTACGCATGCATGGCCGTCCGGTACATTTCAAGCAGCGCTGAGCGCACGACCGTAAGACTGAAATGCGCCAGCGCGTAATCGCGGCCCCGCGCACCCATTTCCCGCAGCGTGTTCTCGTCCATGGCCGTCGCCTCGGCGAGGACATTCATCAGGGCGCCGACACTGGGTTCAACGTACCAGCCGCACCGCCTTGGAACGAGCTCGGACCAGGGTGTGCCGGTGGTGGTGATGACCGGAAGTCCTCTGATCAGTGCTTCGGCCACGACATTGCCAAAATTTTCGCTGTGCGTCGGCAGCACAAACGCGGACGCACTGCGGAACAGCCGCTCACGTGTTTCACCCTCCGCGTGCGGGTGGAAACTTACGTCCGCTATGCCGTTTGCACGGCACAAGTGCTGCAGACTTTGCAGATACGACGGATCCCCGCTGCCCACAATCAACAAGTTCCAGCCTGGTGGCCTTATGCCATTCCAGGCAGACAACAGGGTATCAAGGCCCTTCTTCCTGTGAATCCGGGACAGGAAAAGCAGCACTCTGTTCCGATCTTTTGGCGCCGTCTGATCCTCATGGATTGCCATCGGGGCTTCCACAATATTCGGTACGACGATTATCGGTGCGCGCGTAACACCCAGGCTTCGCACGTGAGTGGCTTCCATGACACTGGTCGTGTGAATTGCGACCGCATCCCGCAGGATTCGACCCTGATACGTCCTAAGCGCCAGACTCTTGCGCCTGGCACCTGCCGACAAGGACCATGGCTCGAGCATGCCATGAGGTGAAACTATGTAAGGGATCCGCAGACACCTCGCATGCTGTGCGAACGCGGCCAGAAGAGGGCTCCACATGCCATGAATATGAACGATGTCGGGCGCCACCCGGCGCATGCCATTGCCGCAAGAGCGATCGAGGCCCGCCATCATTGCGAGCCCGCGCGTTGCGGAGAGCATCTGCCGTGGAAGAACATTCACTTGGCCGGCGAACTTGTCAAAAAGCAGGGTATCTCCGCGGGATTCCTGGTGGTCGGTGGCAAACAGAACTGACTGCCACAGTCCTTTCCCAGCCTGAGCGATAAGTGCCACGGTTCCGGGCGGACCACCGCTCTTGGCGTTGAACATGCTGACTACGCTTGCGACCTTAAACGACACGAGAGCGATCCGCGACTGTGCTCTTGCCAAAGCCAGTCAGTGTATGCACCCTAGCGCCCGCCATGGCAGCGCCCAAACTGGCGATCATCACGTCGCATCCAATTCAATATTATGCACCGGTATTCCGGGCTCTGACGCAGCTTGGAACTGTGAATGTTCGAGTGTTTTACACATGGTCGCAGGCGGGCGACGGCCCCACGTTTGATCGAGATTTCTGTTCGGCCGTGACATGGGACATCCCGCTTTTAGCAGGTTATGGTTACCAATTCGTGAAAAACGTGTCGGATCTGCCTGGAACACACCACTTCAGCGGTATCAAGAACCCGACGCTGATCCGCGAGATCGAGCAGTGGGGCGCCGAGATCCTTCTAGTCTTCGGTTGGTTCGCGCACGCGCATCTGAAGGCCATGCGCCATTTTAAGAATCGCATACCGGTGCTGTTCCGCGGCGACTCGACCCTCCTGGACCAGAAGCCGGCGTGGCGCACCTTCCTGCGACGCGCGTTCCTTCGTTGGGTATACAGGCACATTGACGTTGCACTGGCTGTGGGGACCAATAGTCGCGACTATTTCGAGTGGTGTGGAGTTTCACCGAGTGACATTTTTGTCATACCGCATTCGATAGACACGGCAAGATTCACGGCCGACGGTGCATCACGCCAACATCGGGCCGACGAGTGGCGCCGGGAGCTTGGCATCGATGCGGAATCGGTGGTGCTTCTGTTTGCCGGCAAATTCCAGGAAAAGAAGGACCCCTGTTTGCTGCTCGCTGCGTTCGTCGCCTTCCAGGCCCGGCCAAGGGCATTCAAGTCCGAGCTTTTGTTCGTCGGCAACGGGGAATTGGCGGGGCAATTACGTGCTCTGGCCGGAGCGAGAACCGACGTGCATTTCCTCCCATTCCAGAATCAGAGCGTTATGCCGCTCATATATCGGCTCGCCGACGTCTTCGTATTGCCTTCGCAGGGGCCGGGGGAGACTTGGGGTTTGGCCTTGAACGAGGCAATTGCGTGCGGACGCGTCGTCGTCGCAAGTTCGAATGTCGGCGGGGCCCGCGACCTAATCAAACCTGGAGTCGACGGCTGGACGTTTGAAGCACGGAACCTTCCGGCTCTTCAGCAGATTCTGGGTCGGGCGGCGAGCATGGGAAGACCGGCATTGCTACAGATGGGTGCGAGTGCGCAGCGATTCAGTGACGACTGGTCTGCGCAGCGATGCGCCGCGCGCATCGCCGAAGTTGTTTCAAATGCATGCGCCGGGAATGGATAACGATAGTCGGAATGAACCGGGCACCTGCTGTTGTCGCAGCGCCGAATCGTTGAGCGCGCGCTGGACCTTCGCAGCGACCTGCGCGACACTGATCTGTCGAATTCCCCGCGGCTGATAGATCACGGAATGGCCCGCGCCGAACGGATACCACCTGTGCGGCAGATTGTAGTTGCCAAAGAGCGCGACCACCGGCAGCTGCTGTGAGGCCGCCAGGTGCATCGGTCCGCTGTCGTGGCAAACCATGAGCCGGCAGTGGCGCAGAACCGCCGCCGTTTCCCGTGGCGTCAGGTCACCGCAGAGATTTCGCACCGGACCGCGCCATCCCGCCACTACCTGATCGCACAAAGCCCGTTCGTCGGGTCCGCCCACGGTAACGAGGGTCATGGCCGGGAACAAGGGCGCCAAGGTCGTCACCAGTTTGATCCAGTTCTCCACACCCCAGTCCTTCTCCGACACGCGTGCGCCCGGTGCAAGCGCCAGCATTGGCGGCGTCCGATCCGCCATCCGCAGTGCGGCATCGGCCTTGGCCAGCTCGGAAGCCGACAGATGCAGATCCCAATCCTCGGGTAACAATCTGACCGGCATGACCCCCTCAAGGGTGCGAGCCAGCCTGACCACTTCGTACTCCAGTTCGCCGGTAGCTGGATCGAATTGCGCGACGCGCAGACGCTTAGTTCCCGGCAGCCCCAATATCTTCGGCACGCCTGCGGCCTTGAAGAAACAAAGATCGCGGTAAACCGAAGCTGCATCGAGCCGATCCGCGAGATATATGAGCGCCGCAGGTTTCAAATCGCGCATCAGCGCCATTAGATCGCGGATCTGCTTGAGTCCGGACTTTCCGCCGGGATAGTAGCTGACCTGATCCACCAGCCCGGTACCGGCCAGAATGCTTTCGGCGGACGAAGTCCTTGATGTCGCCAGGGTATTCGTCAGTAACACCCGACGATGTCCGGGAAATGCGCGCCTGATAGCATGAAAACATGGCAGCGCAATGACAGTGTCCCCGATGCTGCCGAGCCTGAAAATGACGAGACTTTGTCGCTCGATTACCATTTGCCAATCAATGGAGTGCGTACTCCGTGTTCGTTCCCGCGATGACAGTTGCCATCTGTATAGCGTAAGAACACTTCATCTGACATCTCAATCTCCCGCCCGGGATTGTGTGCGCGCAGAACACCCTCGAGGTCCCGCGCGCTGTCATACGGATGAAATCGGTTTTGCGAAAGATCTCCCTTTGGGGCACGACGAATACGATGGCTACCTCGCTCAATGTTCCGCTCGCGGCCCTTGACGCCCGCCGGACGCCAGGCACGGTCTGGCGACTCTCTCCACGGATAGCGGTCGTGGGACTGAGCCTGCTTGCTCTCATGCTCTGGCTCTTCATGGACGGCCTGGCAACGATGTGGCAGGCGTGGGATTCGCCTGAGTACAGCCATGCCCTACTGATTCCCCCGGTTGCGTTGTTTCTCATCTGGCAGAAGAAAGATCGTTTGGAACAACTTGCCTTCTCCGGCAGCTGGTGGGGGCCGGTGATTGTGCTTCTCGGGGTAACCCTCCTGCTCCTTGGGCAGTTCGGGACCATCTATACACTGGTGCAGTACGCCTACGTCATAACCCTTATCGGTATGGTCCTGGCGCTGACCGGCATGGCAGCGTTTAGAAGTCTTTTCGTACCGCTGTTCATTCTCTTCTTCATGATTCCGCTTCCGGAATTCCTGTTCGCAAACCTCTCCACCAAGCTTCAGCTCGTTTCATCGCAGCTCGGCGTCGACTTCATGCGCGTGTTTGGAGTGAGCGTCTTCTTGGAGGGCAATGTCATCGACCTCGGTGGCTATAAACTTCAGGTTGCGGAGGCCTGCAGCGGCCTGCGATACCTGTTTCCGCTGATGACCTTGGGCTTTCTCATGGCCTACTTCTATAAGGGCGCCATGTGGAAGCGCAGCCTGCTGTTCCTTTCCAGCATTCCGCTCACGGTGCTGATGAACAGCTTCCGCGTCGGGATCATCGGCGTAACGGTGGATCGCTGGGGGATTGGGATGGCCGAAGGCTTCCTGCACGAATTCCAGGGCTGGGTGCTGTTCATGGTCTGTGCCGCGTTGATGCTGGCCGAAATCGCCTTGCTGAACCGCATCGGCACGGAATCCGGCGGCTGGCGGCAGCTTTTCGGCGTAGAGCTGCCGGTTCCGACCCCCAAGGACGCCGTGGTGCGAACGCGTTCCATGCCCGCAAGCTTCATTGCGGCGGGTGGTGTGCTGGTCAGTTTGCTCTTCGCCACGATGATCGTCACCCGACCTACCGAGACCCATCCTGCACGGGCAACCTTTGCGCAGTTTCCGACGCATCTGGGTTCCTGGCACGGCCACAACCAGGCTCTCGAGCAAGTCTATCTTGACCAATTGAAGCTCGACGATTATGAACTCGCTGATTACGTGACTGGCTCCGCTCCGCCCGTCAATTTTTATGTGTCGTATTACAACTCGCAGCGCAAGGGCGAAGCCGTACACTCCCCGCGCGCCTGCTTACCGGGCGGGGGCTGGCAGATGCGAGACTTTGCGCAACGTCCGGTTCCTGGAATAACGGTCGGCGGACGGCCGCTGCGGGTCAACCGCGCACTGATAGAATTGGGGAATCAGCGCGAACTGGTCTACTACTGGTTTCAGCAACGTGGACGGATCATCACCAATGAGTTTGTGGTGAAGTGGTACCTCTTCTGGGATGCTGTCACCCGTCACCGCACTGACGGTGCGATGGTGCGGCTGATTACGCCACTCCCGGTTGGCGCGAATGATATTGAGGCAGATCGGCGATTAGTCGATTTTGCCGCCCAGATCGCGCCGCACATATCCCAATTCATTCCCGATTGATCATGCAGTATCTGCTGCCGTTCGTTCTGGCAATGGTCACCACCATGGCAGGGTTGCCACTGTTGGTGCGCGTCGCGAATAAATGGCTTTTTGTGGATCATCCCGGCGAGCGCAAGGTTCATACCTCGACGATCCCCCGCGCCGGCGGCCTCGCGATGGCGTGCGGGGTGCTGGTTGCCGCAAAGGCCATGATCCATCTGCAACCTCAGGATTGCTGGTTTCTGGTTGCGGGCGGTGTCCTTATCGTCTTCGGTGCGCTCGATGACCGGTTCGACCTCGACTATCGGATCAAACTGATCGGACAGGTGCTGGCCGTGAGCATCGTGATTATTCTGGGTGATGTGCAGATTCGCACCATCACGCTCGATGATCGGATCGTCATGCCGGAGTGGATATCGGCACCGCTCACCGCGCTCTTTCTCGTCGGCGTGACGAATGCGATTAATCTGGCCGACGGGCTCGACGGCCTTGCCGGCGGCACGACGTTCCTGTGTCTGTGCGCCATCGCGCTCCTATCGATCGCGGGCGATCCAGGAACCTCCGCCGCCTTGACGCTGGCATTTGCGGGCGCCGTACTGGGCTTCTTGCGCTTTAATACGTTTCCGGCAAGCGTTTTCATGGGCGATGCCGGCAGTCAGTTGCTTGGCTTTGCCACGGGCGTATTGAGCGTGCGCGCAACCCAGGGCCTGACGAGCCAGGTGAGTTCGGCGCTGCCCGTGCTGCTGTTGGCCTTGCCTATTCTCGACACGACCAGCGTCATGGTTCAGCGCATCAGCGAAGGTCGTTCACCCTTCAGCGCCGATAAGAACCACATTCATCACAAGCTGCTCAAGCTGGGTCTGGGCCATCACGAGGCAGTGATGGTCATTTACGTGATTCAGGCGGCGCTGTTCGTCATGGCGTATTTCCTGAGATACGAGTCGGACCTGCTCATTCTTGGCGTCGTCATCGCATTCTTCGTCGCCACCATCACGGTGTTGCAGGTGGCCGCACGCAGCGGGTGGCGGCTGCGAGCTCAAGACCGGCGAATTCACAATGGTCGGGTGTCGCGCCTCACTAACGCGATATTCGAAGCCGAGATGCTCCCGCGCCTGTCCTACACGGCCATTGCGGCCGGCATCGGGATCTATGCAGTACTGATCGTCGTGGATGCAGCCAGCGTGGCCTGGGACGTCCGACTGCTGGTTATTGCACTGCTGGCTGCCGTCGTGGTGATCTTGGGCATCATGCGTGTCGCGCCCTTGAGCATGATCGAGAGAGCGATGCTGTACGTCACGGCGACGGTACTGGTTTACCTCGACGCGCTGGTACTGCCTTCCAACCGCTTTGTGTCGACCGTGTCCTGGATCGCAGTTTCGGTGGCGGCGGTGGCTACCGCGATTCGGCTGCGGCTGATGAACGATCGACGCTTCGAGCTGACGCCACTCGACATCCTGGTCGTGTTCATGGCCTTGGTCGTGCCGAACCTTCCCGGCAGCTTGGGGCTGCCACACGGCGGAGCACTGGCGATCGCCAAGCTCGTGGTCGTCTTTTATGCCATCGAAATGCTGATCAGCCGCTCCGAGGGCAAGGCGGTCTGGATGCGGATTGCGACGGTTTCGGTGCTCGCCGGCCTCGCGGTTCGATCGTCCATCACGTTCTAGCGCTCATCCGATGAGAAACTGGCGCAGGGCGACCAGCGTGCCACCGCGCGGCCTGTGCGGCAGCACCTTGAGCCGAACGGTGTGTTCAGCGAAAAACATCAGCGCGATGAGACCGAACGTGCCGAAGTTGACGAACAGCGACCACACGCGCGCAGAGGCAGTAAAAAACAAGGCGGCAATGGCCACCGTCAGCAGCGCATAGAAGGCTGCCCAGGCCATGGTAGCTCGACGCGTGTAGGCAATTTCCGCCGGTGTGAGCGGGCCATGCACTCTTTCGGCCAGCTGCGTACACAGTGGCACAAGACCCCTCGCCAAGGAGCGGGCAAATCCCAGCGCCAGAAAACCGTAGGCGCCGGTTTGCTGTGCCAGATTGCTCCACGGGTAGTTGCCGCGAATAAAGGGCCAGCAGCGATACAGCACGGCGCAGGTCAGCGCGAAAATAAATATGGCGACCGGCCGCGGCGTCCAGCGCCAGGCCAGGACCAGCCCGATCAATACCACCGGTGCCAATGACAGACCTGCGGCTAGATTCGGCGCATCGGGTCTTGAGTCGCTGTAGTACGACAGTGCCGCGTAGCCGATGATGATGGCCGCAACGATCACCAGCTGCCCCCGGGTCGGGGTGCCGACCTCAGGGTCCGACTTGGAGTCAATCAAGCAGGGTCCCCTTTAGGATCTTCTTAGGTCCTTAAGCCAGGTTCCCGCGGCATTATTGCACGCAATCGGCGCGGAGCGGGGAGTAATCAAATTGATACATGAGGCGTATACGCTGACGGGTCGCGTTGATTGTGACTTCGCAATCGCGCACCATTTCCTCGCTGTGCCGGAGGCCCCCACATGTTCAGTTTCCCCGTCGATAGCCGCAATCGGCTCACTGCAATATGCCTCACTGTACTGATTGTGGGCTGCAGCGGCGGCGAAGCTCGCAAGGTCAAACACATGGAGAAGGGTCAGACCTTTCTGACCGCCGGCAATTTCGAGAAGGCCCGGATCGAATTTCGCAACGCGTTGCAGATCGCGCCGAACGACAGCACAGTCCGCTTTGAGAACGGAGTGGTCGACGAGAAGCTGGGAAATTCGCGTGAGGCCGCGCAGTTCTATCAGGGCGCGATCGATGCCGACAAGGACAATGTTTCGGCCCGCGCCGCGCTTGGGCGCCTGTATGTGCTCGCCGGTTCGCCGACTCAGGCGCTCGAGACGGTCAGGCCCTCGCTCGAGAAGCATCCTGACGATGCGGGTTTGTTGACCGTGCGTGCCGCCGCGCGCGATGTGCTCAAGGATCAGCCGGGCGCGCTGGCGGATGCCGAGCGGGCCGTGCAGCTGGCGCCAAGAAATGAGGATGCCGTGTCCGTCCTTGCCGGCATCTACCAAGCGACCGGACACTCTGACAGAGCCGTCGCGCTGCTGGAAAGCACGACCAAACAATTACCGGAGAGCGTCGGTCTGCGACTGGAGCTGGCGCAGCTGCATGCCAGCCGCAACGAGAACCCGCAAGCCGAGTCCTTGCTGGTTGAGCTGATCCGCCTCAGGCCTGCGGAGAAAGCGCATCGCTTGCGCCTGGCCCAGTTCTACGCGCACCTGAACCGGATCGATGATGCGGAGCGGGTCCTGCGCGAGGGCGTCAAGGCACTGCCCGGCGAACGGACCCTGAAGACCTCGCTGATCGACTTCCTGGCGGCGCGGCGCGGCCGCGACATCGCGGAAAAGGAACTGCAGGGATTCATCGCACGAGAGCCGAAGGACTACGCATTGCGTTTTGCCCTGGCCCAGTTCTACGAACAGAGCAAGGCCTACCCGAAGGCCGAGGCGGTCTATCACGAGGTGATTGCGGCGGCCGGCCTGGATGGTCCGGGCATTACCGCACGCGATCACCTGGCCCAGCTGCGCAGCCAGCAGAATGACGCCGCCGGTGCCGAAAAACTCCTGGGTGAAGTACTCGCCAAGGTGCCACGCGACGACGACGCGCTGTTTCTGCGTGCAAGTCTGGCACTCGATCAGCGCGATCCGAAGACCGCGATCGCCGATCTGCGCTCGGTGTTGCGCGATCAGCCGAACGCGGCCGGTGTGATGCGCGTGTTGGCGCGTGCACATCTGGCGAACGAGGAGCCGGCCCTGGCGGAGGAGACCATGCGCAGGGCCGTGGACGCCAATCCGACCGATGCGGCTACCCGACTGGATCTTGCAAAGCTTTTGATCAATCTTCGCAAGCCCGAACAGGCCAAGCCGGTCGTCGCGGAGCTCGTCAAGCAGCAGCCTAATAACATCGAAGCACTCGCGACACAGTTTCAAATCGCCGCCTCCGGCAAGGATCTGGCTACGGCCAGGGCAGCCGCCGATGCGATTGTCGCGACCAATCCGAAGCTTGCGCTCGGCTATTTCTACCAAGGCTCGGTGGCCGAGATGGATCAGCGGCCGGACGACGCCATTCGGCTGTACTCCGCGTCGCTGCAACAGCAACCGACGTCTGAGGCGCTGCAGGCCGTCACGCGCGTCCTGGTCGCTCAGAGGCGCCTGCCGGAAGCGCTGAAGCGTCTCGATGATGTCGCCGCTCGTTACCCCGACAATGCCACGGCTCTCAATATCAAGGGCGAGACCCTGATGTCTGAGAAACACAACGCGGAGGGCATTGAGGCGTTCAAAGCAGCCGTCGCGCGTGAGCCGAAGAATTGGGCCGGTTACCGTAATCTGGCCTTCGCGCAGCTGGCCGGTCATGACAACAACGCGGCGATCGCGACTCTGCAGCAAGCGATCGGCAAGGTCACGAACCCGGAGCAGCTGGAGACGGCCCTTGGTGTGCTGTACCAGCAGGACGGAAAAGCGGACGAGGCAATTCAGGTGTACGACAGCGCGCTGCGTCAGGATCCCAAATCCGATTTGATAGCCAATAATCTCGCGATGTTGCTCGTGGACGCCAAGCGTGATCCGGCCAGTCTCGAGCGTGCAACGCAGCTTGTGGCGCGCTTTTCAGCCTCTAACAACCCGCAGCTTCTGGACACCTATGGTTGGATCCTCTACAAGCACGGTGAAGCGACGGGTGCCGTGATGGCCCTCCAGAATGCCTCGTCCAGGGCGCCGAACCTGCCTGTACTGTGGTATCACCTGGGTATGGCGCAACTGCTCGCGGGCCAAACTGCGGCGGCGCGCGACAGTCTCACCCGCTCACTGCAATCCGGCCAGAATTTCGCGGGCATGCAGGAAGCTAAAGCTGCGCTCGACAAGCTGGCGCGGCAGGGGTCGCGCGATACGGTGAAGTCGTAGCACACACGCCGTTGCCATTCGACAACCTACGGCATGCGCCGGCGGCGCAATCCCCTCGCCAGCGCGCCGGCCAGGACCAACAATGTCTCAACTGTGAGGGCGCCGCCTCCGCCGTGGCCGCCGGCAGCGGCCACGGCACCGATTGCGACCTGCGCGGTGGCCGTGGCTGTGCCACCGCCGCCCGTGCAGGTGAGCGTGAAGGAGCTGTTCTCCGTGAGGGCACCGGTGCTTTGCGATCCGGATGTCGCCAACGTGCCGTTCCAGGCACCCGAGGCCGCGCAACTGGTCGCGTTGGTCGAACTCCAGGTCAGCGTCGCGCTCGCGCCGCTCGCAACGCTGGCCGCTGAGGAAGTCAGCGTCACCGTCGGCGCAGGCGGTGCCGCCGCCAGACCGAGGCCGTACAGCCCGTAGTTCGTACCCGGTCCAACCTGCGCCAATATACTGAGTACGTAAGTGCCGCTCGTGAGGCTGAGCTGTAGCTGCCCGGCGTTGAATATCGTGCCGACCACGGTGTTGCCATTGGTGACAATCATGGCCAGGTTGGAGAAGCTCTCGGGGAAGGCGAAATCGGTGAGATTCAGGTCGTAGGAGCCGGCGGTCGCTACTGTCACGGTCTGGGAGCTGAACAACGTGCCCACGCCCTGCGTCGTCTGATAAGCCGTCACGCTGGAGCCCGGGCCGGCAATCGTCACGCCGAACAGCCCTTCGGAGGTTGACGTAGGCAGTGTCGGAAACACCAATATATTGAGCGGACCGGCCGAGGCGTTGAAATTGGCATTGGTCTGCGTGGAGCCCAGCGGCATCCCCTGCTGCGCGGTGATCGCCATGAGTGTGCTCAACGGCGCAGGCTTCTGAAAATCATTGACGCTGACCTGGTAGGCTCCGCCACTCGCCAAAGTAGTGGTGAACGCGTAGCCGAACGCGCTGGTCGTCAGCACCGGCTGCGCGATGTCCGCGAGCGTTTGCGAGTTCGAGGTCAGGTACGCTTCGAAGGCGCCCTGGCCGCCGCTTGCGGGATTCGCCGCGACGTACAATTGCGCGGTGCCCGCCGTCGCCGTGAAGGAGGTCGTCCCCGCGCTCGCAACCTGGGTGAGCACCGCACCGTTCTCGGCGACGATGGCCTTCAGCGATGACAATGCGGCTGGTGTCGCCAGATCGACCAGTTTGAAAGTAACGGAACCGGCTGCGGCAACGTTGATGGGACTGGGAGCGGGAAGATTGCCCACGCCGTTCGTAGCGCCATAAAGGGTGCCGCCCGCTCCCGAAATCTGAACGCTGTCGAGACCTTGCAGCGCGGTGGGGTCGGCTTTGGCCACGATGAACAGGTCGTACGTGGCGGCCGCCAAAATCAATGAGGTCGAATAAGGAGGCGCGCTTCCCGTCGTAGTGGTGTAGACCGGCGTTGGCGTGCAGCCCGGTGTCGTGCCACAGTGTACGAAGACTCCGATGCTCAACGATGTCAGTGCGGCGGGAAATTTCAGATCCGTCGCCGTGAGCTGGTAGGCGCCCGCCGTGCTGGCAGTGAACTGCGCGGACACGGCCGACAGTCCCGTGTTCGGGACCGTATTGGCGGGGCCCACGGTATTTTCATACTGCCACAGTGCCGCTCCGCCGCCGGCGGGGATCACTTGGACGCTGAATGTACCTCCCACGGCGCCGGTAGCCGCCGTGGCCAGCACCTGCGCGGTATAGGTGCCGGCGGCCAGCATCACCGTCTGATTGCCTGCCGCGTGCAACGAGACCGCGACGCTGGTGGAATTCGCGATGGCCAGATCCAAGGACGTCAGTGCCACGGGCACCTGCAGGTCGGTGAGCGTCACCGTGTAGCTGCCGGCTTGACTGACGGTAAAGCTCTGAGCGGGCGGCTGGGCAGCGGCCGCCGCCGGAGTGCTGGATACGAGCCGTACCGTGTCGACCAGATCGGCCGCACCAACGGTCATCGTCCAGGCAATGAGGCACAAGGCGCCCACAGCCGAAATAAAGCGGCTCATAAGAATATCCCCGATATGAAATTAGACGCTCAGCCGACGGGTGCCACACCCTTGAGCTGTGCCAATGCCGCCTTGGCTTCGTCGCGGCCGACAAATGGCTTGTCCGAACTCAAGGCAGACTCCAGATTCTGCTGAGCGGGCTGGCGCTCACCGCTGCGCAGTTGTGCCATTCCCAGGTGAAAGCGCAGCTCCGGCTCGGTGGGCTGCTCATCGACCGCCTGCTGCAACAGTAATTCGGCGCCGCGCACATCCCCGCCCTTGAATTTCACCCAGCCACGCGTATCGATCGCGCTGATGTCGGCCGAGGCGGCCAACTGCTGCGCCAACTGCTGCGCGCGCGCGATGCTGGCAGCATCCTGACGATAGGTCACCAGCAGCATGGCCAGGTTGTTGGCCGCAAACGATGGGCTCCGGTTCTTCGCCAGCAGCCCTTCATACAGCGCGATCGCATCGCCGCTGCGTCCGAGGCGTTCATAAAGACGCCCCAGATCTCCGATCAGGAGCGTCGAGCCCTGCGTCTTGTCAATGCCCGTCTGCAGCGTACGCAGCGCATCGTCGTATCGCTTCGCAGAGGTCTGTGCCAAAGCCATGCTCTGATAGGCTTGGTCCCATCTCGGAGCGGCCTGCAGGGCCTGCTGATAGCTGGCAATCGCCGCATCGGTCTGCCCTTG
>Ga0182030_10000171_pt1 | contig 111789 bp, 120 predicted proteins | sample 812S3MmetaG_FD_121299 | JGI IMG/M metagenome (GOLD analysis project Ga0182030, IMG submission 121299) | Permafrost microbial communities from Stordalen Mire, Sweden - 812S3M metaG (Illumina Assembly) | ecosystem: Environmental > Terrestrial > Soil > Wetlands > Permafrost | place: Sweden...
CGGTCGGTGCTGCCGTCGGCGTTGCGGTCGGTGCTGCCGTCGGCGTTGCGGTCGGTGCTGCCGTCGGCGTTGCGGTCGGTGCTGCCGTCGGCTTTGCGGTCGGCGTCGCGGTCGGTGTCGCCGTCGGCTTTGCGGTCGGTGTCGCCGTCGGCGTCGGCGTCGCTGCGATGGTCGGGATCGCTGTCGGTGCGACAGATGCCGCAACCGTTGGTGCAGCCGTGACGACAGCCGCCGGAGATGCCGCAACCGTTGGTGCAGCCGTGACGACAGCCGCCGGGATGATGCCCGCCGGCGCCGCTCCGCTCGTCGAGCCCCCGCCTGAACAGGCCGTTCCGACGGCGATGCAGCCGACCATAGCGCCTACGGCGCGGAGTAAAGATTGTCGCACGTTACCTCCAAAGTATGATGGCGATGTCCTGAAGGTAACCGAAGCAGACGGAGCATTACGTGGGGCCTAGGAACGGCCGGATAAGGACCTTTGTGCCGGTGTCAAACGGACGTCGGCATGAGCGAACTGCAGCCGAGCAGCAGCAACAATTCCGTGGTGGTCCGCTTCGTTTCGAAGGCATCCCGCACGCGAGCATGCGCATGACGCCCCAGCAGCCGGCGTTTTTCCGGTGCGCTCGCGAGTGATTCGATGGCGTCCGCTAGGGCGGTTGGATCCCGTTGGGGGACCAATATGCCGCAGGTCTCGTCGATCAGTTCGTTGTTGCTGCCCGTATCGGTGGTGACACACGGCACGGCCGCCGCCATCGCCTCCATGAGCGCGACCGGTATGCCCTCGTGTTCGCCGGGCTTCTCCGTGCTCGCCAGTACCGCGATATCGTAGCAGGCACCGTTCAATTCCCTGACGATTTGCTCGTGCTGCACCACGCCCCGTAACTCGATCTCTTGCTCGAGCCCGGCCGCAGCGATCTGCTCGCGCAACGCGGCATCCAATTCACCGGCGCCGGCAAAGTCGCAATGGAACTCGACACCGCGGCTCTTCAGCTGTTGCAAGGCAGCAATCAGGTACCGATGGCCCTTCGAAGAAGCGAAGCGCGCGGCGCAAAGCATTCGGACGGGTCCCGAACCGATGCGCTGGAGATAACCGTCGGGGACGTCGACACCGAGGTGTACGACGTGCGTGTGCAGTCGCGAACCCTTCCCGGCCAAAGCGATCAGGAACTCCGCATTACGGCGAGAGATCACGCGTACGAACGACGCATCCGCGACCTTCTTCGGGATCAGATTATCGAAAAAGATGTCGTGCTGGTGCGCCGTGCAACTCCAGGGAATGTCGAGCAAATGCGCCGCGATCAGCGCGACCGTAGCCGTCGTCGTGATCCACTGGGCGTGAATGTGATCGACGCCGATGCGCCGCAAGACGTGCGCCGTGGCGAGTGCTTTGGGAAAAAGCAACAGGTTCTTGAGCTTCGCCGCAGGACGGTAACTGGGGCCGGCAATCATGGCGAAGGCTGCCAGAGCCGCTTTCGGGTCCCGGGTGAATTCCTGGATCGCGAGACTCCAGGTTGCGAGTCCCCCTGCGGGCAGGTAAACGTCGACCGCCCCCAGCTCGCCAAACGCCGAGTGCGGCCGGCGTGGGCGCACCGGCATGACGTAGAGCTGCTCGACCGCTTGCGCAAGCGAACGAACCTCCGGCTCGAAAAACGTCTCGTCGTGACCGAACGGGAAGTGAGTGGTAATGTATGCGAGACGCATCGGCCTAGATGCTCCGCAACGGGCGTGCCGGAACGCCGGTCACGATCGTGTGTGCTTCGACGCTGCGCGTGACGATGGCGCCCGCGCCGACGACGGCCCCAACGCCGATCTCGACCCCGGGCATGATCACCGTATTTGCTCCGAGCCAAGCGCCCCGTCCGATCCGAACGTCGCTTTCGATCGCGCCTTGCGCGACGATTGCGAGGTCCGGATTATCCGTCACGTGCGTCGCGGTGAGGATCGTCACCCCGGGACCGAAGAGGACGTCGTCTCCGATATCGATGACGGCGTGCTCCGATGCCCACAAGCGGTTATGCGGTCCGACCGTCACGCGCTCGCCGAGATGGATCTTCTCGGCAAAACGCATCGACGTGCTGCATGGGATGTAGCAGCCCTCGCCGCAAGCGGCGAGCTTGCGCCGCTCGATCGTGTAGTCGACAACCTGCGTGCGCAGGAGCTCGAGCAGCGCAGCCGGGGCATTACTGATGAAGCTCATGGCCAATTGGAAGTTCATGCGCACACCCCGGCCACCGACGTATAGAGATCCCGATGACGCGTTACCGTGAGACCGATGTCGTACGACGAGCGGGCGAGGGTTGCAGCGCGCTCGGAGAGTGTCCGGCGGCATTCGGGGAAGTCGCGCAGCAATGCGAGTGCCGCAGCAAGTTGGTGCTTGTCGAACGATTCCGTCACGAACCCGCCTTCCCGGTCGCGCACGATCTCTTCCGCGCCCTCCCACGGAGTGGTAACTGCGGGAACACCTTGGCTCATCGCCTCGATCGGAGCCAACGGCATCGCTTCATAGCGCGATGTCATCAGAAATGCGTCGGCAGCCGCGTACAGGTCGCCCATGTCCCGCCGATAACCCAACAAACGAACGCTTCCCCCGAGCGGCGCGCAACGCGCCGCGAGGCTCGCGGCGAGCGGCCCGTCACCGGCGATCAGTAAGAGATCGCGCCGGTGCAACGAAGGCGGGAGTTCCGCAAACGCATCGATCGCGAGCTCAGGGAACTTTTGCTCCGCGAGGCGCCCGGCAAACAACACCACGAAGGTGCCGAAACCGATGCCGAGCGCCTCCCTGGCCCGCGTGCGGGCGTCATCGCTCGCCGGAGCGGCGTGTTCGATCCCGTTTGGGACGATGGCGATACGCTCGATCGGGATCCCATCGCGCCGGGCGATTTCCTGGCGCTGGCGTTCGTGAAACGCGATGACGGCGCCGGTGCGCTTGCGCATCATGGCATCGGCAACCCGTTGGGCAACCGTGTGTTCCGGCCGCGGATGATGTTCCGTATATATCACATGCGGAACGCCGGCGGCGAACGCTGCCAAGCGGCCAAAGTACTTGCCGGTGTGCACGTGCCCGTGCACGATATCGGGAGCTAACTTGCGCAACAACTCGACGGTCTGCGCGAACGCGCGCGGCCCGTCCGCGGCGCCGCTCCGGTGCATCTCGTACAACGGCACGCCGAGGAGGGCGCGTTCCCGCGCATCGAGATCTGCCGGGTAGATCGAGATCACGCTGAGCCGCATGTCTTTCGCGGCCAGCCGCGGGACGATCGAGCGGACGAGCGTCTCCGCTCCTCCGCCGGCGAGGGTCGGAACGATGTGTACGACATGCATATTGACGTAATAATGCGATAGCCGGACCGTCTCTCGCTTGAGCGCACCTGCCTCCCGCACGGGGACCTGCGGCCCTAAACGTCCGGACGATCACTATTCGCCCCCGCCTTCCTGCTCCGCTATGCTCGTGCAGAGATGAAGAATCGAAAGAGACCGCAGTTTCTTCTGGCCTACGAACCGGAGTACAGCGTCTTACAGGAGGCGCTCCGTTCGGCGCCCTCCGGCGTACTCGTCTATCCGGAAACGAGCCTGGTTGCCTTGGCGCCGCGTGAAACGGCCACGGGCGACATCGAAACGCTACGGCGCGGCGGCACGTACGTTCGTGAGTTCGCCCGCTGCTACGTCGCCCGCGCACCGGTCGGGCCGTGTGCCGCGGTGGTGAACCCGGCCGGCAACGGAAGCGTGCCCTGGCCGCTCTCCGGCTACCGGTCGGTGCTATTGGCTGGCGGCTCAATCGCCGACGGCGGGCACCTGCACTTTGCCGGGACGGTACCCGCTGTTTTGGCCCCCGGCACCGCCGCGATCGTGATCCAATGATCGCGCCCGCGCCAAGCACTCGCGACTGGCTCGTCGAGCGGATACGCAACAGCCAAGCCCGTGTCGCCGTGATCGGGATGGGTCGGGTCGGCCTGCCGTTCGCGGTCGACGCCGCCAAGGCCGGACTGCACGTCACGGGCATCGATCGCGATGCGGTGCGCGTCGCACAGCTCTCGCAAGGCTCGAATTACTTACGCAACGTCGACGACCGCGACGTGATCGGCGTCGTTTCCGATGAACGGCTGCACGTCACCGCCAGTATGGACGCGATCTCCGAATGCGACGTGATCGTAGTGTGCATCCCGTCGCCGCTGGACCATGCCAAGACGCCCGATTTCGGACCCGTGCGCCAGGTGTGCGAAGAGATAACGCGCCGCTTGCGGCCCGGTCACCTGGTCGTTCTAGAAAACGGGACGTATCCGGGTTTGACCAACGACGTCTTGCTGCCGGCCTTGTCGGCATCGCCGCTGACTCTCGGCCGCGACTACTTCGTTGCGATCGCGCCGGAGCGCGCGGACCCGGGTAATGCCCGCTTCCGTACGGGCAATACGGCGCGCATCGTTGCCGGCGTCACCGCCGAATGCGGAATCGTCGCGGGGGCCTTCTACGAGCTCTTTTCCACTTCGGTCATCGTGATCGCCGATCCCCGGGTTGCCGAGCTGTCCAAGGTCTTCGAGAACACCTTCCGCGCGGTCAACATCGCCTTGGTGAACGAACTGGCCATACTCTGCGACCACTTGGCGATCAACGTGTGGGACGTCATCGATGCCGCGAATACGAAGCCGTTCGGCATGATGCGCTTCGATCCGGGTCCCGGGGTCGGCGGCAGCGGCGTGCCCGATGACGCACATTATTTATCGTGGGTTGCGCGCAAGCATCATGCCTCAGCGCATCTCCTCGATGCTGCCGGCGACGTCAACGCGGCCATGCCGACCTTCGTGCGCGACAAGGTCGCGCGCGCCTTGAACGGCGCGGGCAAAGCCGTGCGCGGCGCCACCGTACTGCTCGTCGGCATCGCGTACAAGCCCAACGTCGCCGACACATTCGCCTCGCCCGCACTTCAGCTAGCGACCGCGCTCGAACGCGACGGGGCGCGCGTCGTCTTTCACGATCCGCTCGTGCCGAGCGTCGGCTGGCCGGATGGTACGCGGCGGGTTTCGGTCCCACTTGACCACGACACGCTCTCAAGTGCAGATTGTGCGGTGATCCTCACCGATCACGACGGTATCGACTGGGAGCAGCTCGTCCAGTCGTCGCAACTCGTCGTCGATACGCGCAACGCGACGCGTTCGGTCGACGTGGGCCGCGAACGGATCGTGTTGCTGTGACTGCTGCAGCATCTGCGGCGCTTGAAGCGCTCACGCCCCAACAATTGCTCGGCCGGCCCGAAGTCTTGGCCGACGTGCGCGATGCGGCTCGCTATCTGCGCGGGGCAACGGTGCTCATTACCGGGGCCGGGGGGTCGATCGGCAGCGAACTGTGCCGCCAAGTCGCGCGGCTGGAACCGCGCCGCTTGATCCTGCTCGGACACGGGGAAGGCTCCTTATTCACGATTGCCGGGGAAATCGCGACGATTCTGCCGGCCAACCGCATCCGTACGGTTCTGGCCGACGTGGCCGATGCGACCCGCATTCGCAGCGTGTTCGCCGCCGAACGGCCGACGATCGTGTTCCACGCCGCCGCCCACAAGCACGTCACGATGTGCGAGGAAAACGTGTGCGAAGCCGTACGCAACAACGTCCTCGGCACGCGCGTGCTGGCGATCGCGGCGGCGGCGGCATCCGTCGCCAAGTTCGTAATGGTCTCAACCGATAAAGCCGTGAACCCCACCAACGTCATGGGTGCGACCAAACGGCTCGCCGAGACGATCTGTCAGTCGGCCGGCGCAAACTGCGCGACCGAGTTTGTCGCGGTGCGCTTCGGGAACGTGCTCGGTAGCCGCGGCAGCGTCGTGCCGATTTTTGCCGAGCAGATCCTGCGCGGCGGACCGTTGAGGATCACGGATCGGCGCATGAAACGCTATTTCATGACGATCCCTGAAGCGGTATCGCTCATCTTGGCCGCCGGTACCTCGGCGCGCGGCGGTAGCGTGTGCGTCCTCGATATGGGCGAACCGATCGCGATCGAGGCGATTGCGGAGCGCTTGTGCCGGGCACTCGGCCGCGAACCCCACACCGAAATACCGATCGTCGAAAGCGGCTTGCGTCCGGGCGAGAAGCTTTACGAGGAACTCTTGACGGCCGAGGAGGGCGTTGCGGCCTCGACCATCGATCGCGTGTTCGTCGCACCCCAGCGGCGGCTCGAATTCGGATCCTTCGAAACGGCGATGATGCGCTTGTTCGCAGCTGCCCGCAGGGACGACGCGGACGGCGTCGTCCAGATCATCGGATCGCTCGTGCCGAGCTTCACGCCCGGGGCGCATTGGACACCCGCGCCGCAGCTCGCCATCGCTTAACGTCCTACACGGCCAGGACCCGCGCATCTCGGCGCACCGGACGCCGGCACGTTAGCCTATAGCATGCGAAAGACATTCTTGCCCTACTTCCGGCCCGACATCGACGAGCACACGATCGAGCTCGTCGGCGAATCGCTCCGTAACGGCTGGCTCACCACCGGACCAAAGGTACGCGCGTTCGAGGAACGGATGGCCGCGATGTGCGGCGTGCGCAATGCCGTCGGCGTCAACAGCGCAACGGCCGGGCTGCATCTGGCTCTCGTCGCGTACGGCGTCGGACCAGGCGATGAGGTGATCTTGCCCGCGCTCTCGTTCGTCTCCGCCGCTCATTGCGTTCGCCATTGCGGCGCCACGCCGGTCTTCTGCGACGTCGAGCCGGATACGCTGTGCAGCAGCGTCGCGACGATCGAGCCGTTGATCACCAAACGCACGAAGGCGATCGTCACGATGCCGTATGCCGGCCGGCCGCTGGACAACCAAACCGTTTACGCCTACGCCCACGCGCGCGGGATCGTCGTCATCGAAGACGCCGCTCTGGGTGTTGGAACGATCGATGCCGGGCATTGGCCGGGAAGTGCCGGATCCGATGCGGCCGTCTTCAGCTTTTACGCAACGAAGAACGTGACCAGCGCAGAGGGCGGCATGCTGCTCACGAACGACGATCGCATCGCCGAATCCGTGCGTTTGCTCGCGCTCCACGGTATGGATCGCGACGCCTGGAAGCGCTACACCGCCGGCGGGACGTGGCGCTACGACGTCTCGGCCCTCGGCTTCAAGTACAACATGCCGGACCTCTCGGCGGCGCTCGCGCTTGGCCAGTTGGACCGATTTTATGAGATGCAACAGCGGCGCGAAGAGATCGCCGCGACGTACCTCGCCGCGATCGACGGGATCGCCGGCGTCGAGGCGGCCGCCATGGGCCGTATCGGGCCCGCCGATCGCCATAGCTGGTGCTTCTTCCCGGTGAGCATTCAGCCGAACGCGTTCATCACCCGCGATACGGTCGCGATCGCGATGCGCGAGGCGAACATCGGAACGAGCGTCCACTACATCCCCTCCACCCAGTTCTCGATCTATAGCGAGTACGCGCGTCCGCTGCCGGTAACGGATCGGGTCTGGACGACGCTGCTGTCATTGCCGCTCTTTCCAGGTATGTCGGACACCGATGTCCATGACGTCGTCGACGCGCTCTCGGTCGCCGTTGCGGGGCGGCGTTACGCGTTCGCATGAATAACGCGATGACGAACCTGCTCGACGGGTCGCAAGCGCCCGCATGCCATGCGATCCGCGCGCGCCGGTACAATACGTATGCCGGTCTCGCCTTCGCAGCGGCCGACCTCGCGATGTTCCTCCTGGCAGCCGGATTGGCCGAGGCGATCGTCTTTCGAGTCGGCGACGTGGACGCGCTCTGGCGCTCCTTCCTCCTCGCGCCGGTCGTGTTCGTCGCGCTGTGGATGGTCCTCTTCACCGCGTTCGGCTTATACCGCGTCTCGTACGCCATGAGCGTGCGTGACGAAGTCTACATCGTCGCGGCTGCCTTGGTCGTCGGCATCGTGCCGCAATTCTTTCTGTTCACCCTCGTGCCGGCGCTGACCGGATCGCGGATGGTGCTGGTCTTGGCCGCGATCCTTGCGACGATCCTGATCGGCAGCGCGCGCGCTCTCGCTCACGTCTACCGCTCGCGGACCGACGCGCGCACGCCGCGCCGCATCGCGTTCGCCGGCGAACTGCCGGACGCATGGGCGCGCGGGCGCATCAATCCGGCCGCGACGAGCGTCGTGCAACTCGGCGGCCTCTTGCCCGCCACGCGCACCGATGCCGCAACCTTGATCGAACGCTGCCGCGAACGCGACTGTACGGCGCTCTACTTGACGACGGTTCCTCCGCCCGAGGTTCTCGGCACGTTGATTTCTGCGGCCGAAGGTGCGGGCATCGAGGTGCGCATCGTCCTCGATCCGCTGCTGGCCGGCGTGTGCCGGTTCGAGATCGACGACGACGGGCGTGGCGCGTTGTTGGCCCCGCACCCGTTGCGCATTCGCACGGCGGCGGGTGCGACGTTGAAGCGGATCTTCGACCTGACTGTCGCGACGATTATGCTGATCGTCTCTGCCCCGGTCATGGCCGCCGCAGCGGCGGCCGTGTTCCTCGAAACCGGTGGTCCGATCTTCTTCCGCCACGAGCGCATCGGCCGCGACGGAGCGCCGTTCGAAATGCTCAAATTTCGCTCGATGGTCGTACGGCATTCGCTCGGCAACGGTTGGGCGCAGCGGAACGATCCGCGCATTACGCGCGTCGGCGCCGTGTTGCGGAGGCTGAGCATCGACGAGTTGCCCCAGCTGCTCAACGTGTTCCGTGGAGACATGTCGATCGTCGGGCCGCGACCCGAAATGCCCGAATACGTGGCGCGTTTCGAAGCCGGCATCCCGCATTACGCCGAGCGTCATCTGGTGAAGCCGGGCATTACCGGCTGGTCGCAGTTGTACATGCAACGCTTGTTGACGCCCGACGATGCCGCCGACGTCTTGCGGCACGATCTGTTTTACATCCAGAGTTGGGGGTTGCTCATGGACGCCTCGATCGTTGCCAAGACCGCAGCCGAATTCTTATTCCACTCGCCGGCATGAACGGCGCGTTGGTCGACGTCCTCGTATCGACGTACAATGAAGAGCGAGCCATCGAGGCTTGCTTGGATGCGATCCTCGCTCAGAGCGCCCCGGTTGCCGTGACCGTCATCGACGGCGGTTCATCAGACGGCACCGTCGCCGTTTTGCGCGAACGGGCACGGCAGGATCCACGGATCGCGGTGATCGCGGACGGGATACACCGGACCCTGCCGGCGGCGCTGAACCTCGGCCTTGCCATGACCGGGCGGCCCTTCGTGGCGAAAGTGGACGCTCGGACGTTTCTCGCACCGGATTTTCTGGAACGCTCGCTGGCAGTGCTTTCTTCGGGCGAGAACATCGCTTGTGCAGGCGGCGCTCCGCAACAATTCGGCGATACCGCGTTCGGCGCGGGCCTCGCGAAGGCGCGCACATCGCGCTTCGGCGTCGGCGGCAGCCAGTATGCGGATCACCGTACGCGCGCGGACGTCGATACGATCCAATGCGGCGTGTACCGGCGCTCCGCGCTCGATGCGGTCGGCGCTTTCGATCCCGAGCTGCAATACGGCGAAGACGAGGAGCTGAATTGGCGCCTGCGCTCGGTCGGCTTGCGCCTGGTGCGCGACGCTTCGATCCGCTTTCGCTATCAAACGCGGCCGACGTGGGAAAAGGCGTTCGCCCAATACCGTAACTACGGCCGGGCGCGGATCGCCGTCGCGCAGCGCCATCCCGAATTCCTGCGACCGTACCATTTCGCGCCTGCAGCCGCGCTCGTCGGGGCCGCGGCGCTCGCCGTGGCCGCGCCGTTTTCGACGGCTGCGTTCCTCCTATTGGCCGCGGGTGCCGGCACGTATACGGCCGGCAGCGCGATCGCAGCGGTCGTCGCAGCCGGCCGCGACCGCTCGGCAATTGCAGCGACGGCGCTCGCCTTTACGGCGCTGCACCTGGGTTATGCGATCGGCACCATTGACGGCGTGCTCAACACGCTGCGCGTGCGTAACACGGTGCCAGAACCTCGACATACGGTGCCAACTGCGACCAGCGAATCGGACCGCCCGCATATTCCAAATACGACGGGTTGAAATAGCCGCTGTAGCCGTTCGCGTTGGCGAACGCCGTACCCGGATACGGTTGACCGAACGAGCTGTACTGCGTGAACGACTCGTATTCCCAGAACGGCGCCGAGCTACCGGAACCGCCGTACGTGTCCATTGCATAGCCGCCGTACTGACTGTGCGGCGATGTGTGCTAACGAACGGCCCGACTCGCCGGGGCCTTCGTCTCAAGTCACGGCAGCCGCATTGAACTATACTCGCGACATGCGACTCGCCGTCATGTCGATACCTCGCTTTCGAATCGGCGCGATCGTGCTCCTGTTGTTCGCGCTAGTAGCGTTAGCGTCGCCGTTGGTTGGTACGGTACCGCTCTTTGTCGCGCTTCTGCTGGTCGGCTGCGGTGTGCTCGCGACATGGTGGGCCTTGGAGTGGCCGGTTGCGATGCTGATCGGAACCTACGCGCTGCTCGCGCCCGCCGACTCGCTGCTGATCATCGGCGGCGGCGGGGCCACGCTCACGCGTTTCGTCGCGTTTGCCGCGATCTTCGGCCTATCGATCGCGTTGATCGCCGATCGTTCGCCGCGCGCGCTTCCGCGTGTCGCACTTGCCTGGTTCGTCGTGTTGGGCTGGATGATCGCCAGCGTGCTGTGGGCCACCAATCAATCGATGGCCATTCAGAAAGTCGAGCAGATCGGGCTCGCGGTGCTGGTGTTCGAACTCGTAGCCCTGGTGCGCTCGACGCGCATCGACTTACGGATCATCGTCGCCGCGAACGTCGTATCAAGTTCGATCATCGCGGCCTACGCACTCGTCGTACATCCGGTCGAAGCTCAGTTGGGCGCGGATCGCGTCGTGCTGAAAACGGCGACTGGACGCGCCGATCCGAATGACCTTGCGGCCGGCCTGATTCTTGCGTTCGCACTCTGCATCGCGGCGGCAACGTCCAACGAGCGCGGCTGGTGGCGCATTGCCGGTGCCGCGCTGTCTCTGCTCCTATTCGTTGCTATTCTCGCGACCGGTTCGCGCGGCGGCCTGCTGGCGGCGCTGCTGGTCGTATTGTGGATCGCGATCCGCGCGCGCCGACGCATCGTCGCGGGGCTCTTCGTCGTTGCGGCCGCCGCAATCAGCATGCTGCAGGGCGACGTGTGGCAGCGTTTCATCGGGGACGAAACCGGAGCCGGCCGCAGCGATATCTGGAAAGTCGGCGTCGCGGCCTTCCGCCAACACTGGCTCATCGGGAGCGGCATCGGCACATTTCCCGACGCCTACAACAGCGTCTATCTGTCGGTACCACATCATTTTTACATCAATTGGTCGCGGCCCGCGCACGATCTGTTCGTCCAGTCGTTCACCGAACTCGGGATCGTCGGCGGAATCCTCGTCCTGACCGCGTGGTGGTTTCAGTTTCGTCAGCTGAGCTCGATCGGACGCAAGGATCCCGACCTGTGGCTGCGCGTCGGACTCGAAGCGGCAACGCTCGGGTACTTCGTTGCCGCGCTCTTCATCGACGTCTTGGATGTCAAACAAACCTGGATGATCCCGATCCTGATCGTCGTCGTCGCAAACATCCGGTCGCAAGAGGCCGCGGGCCGGCTCGCGCCTGCGCCGTCGGGTTGAGATGAAGATCTCCGTCGTGATCCCGGCCTATAACGCGGCGCCGCATTTGGGGGCGACGCTCGCATCGGTGGCCGCGCAGCTCGAGGCTCCCGCCGAAGTCATCGTCGTGGACGACGGCTCGACGGACGCCACCGCGGCGATTGCCGCTGCAGCCGGCGCACGCGTCATCCGACAACGCAACGCCGGCGTGTCGGCGGCGCGCAATACCGGCGTCCGGGCCGCGAGTTCGGAATGGATTGCCTTCCTCGATGCCGACGATCGCTGGCTGCCGGCATTCACCGCGCGAGTTTCCGCCGCCGCCAGCTACTGCCCCGACGTAGCGGCGATCTTCACCGATTACGCACTCGAGGATCCGGCTTCTCCGCGCGCTTCGTGGTTTACCACCGACCGTTCGTATCGCGCACTTCGCGGTTACCAGATTGCTCCCGGCGTACGCCGTTTCGCGGGTGCCGACTTGGCGCTATCGCTGGTCCACTCACGCGCCTTCATTTCGACCTCGGCCTTAGCCATCCGGCAAGCGGCCTTCTTGAATTGCGGCGGCTTCGATGAATCGCTGCGGCGCGCGGAAGACCTCGAACTGATGCTGCGCTTGTTTGCACGCGCGACGGCGGTTGCCGTCGAAGAGCCGTTGAGCGTGTACTGCAAGCACGGTTCGAATCTGACGTCCGACGAAACCGCCTGCGCCGCCGCCGAGCGGCGCGTTTGGCGCATGGTCATCGGCGCTCCCGAGCGCTATGGATACGCGCTCGCGCGAGCGCTCACGAAAGCGTTGCCGGCGAAGATACGTAACGACGGCGTCCGGGCACTCCGGCAAGGCCGCTTCGACGACGCGGTGGCGGATTTGCGCGACGCGGCCGATTTAGGGGACGCGAGTGCCGCCTGGGTTTGCTCGCTTGCCCGCGCCGCGAACTCCCGCACCGGCCGGATGTACTACCCGCGACTGCGTTCGGCGCTGCAATCATTCCGAACGTTGCTCAAAGCACGGCCTGCTGGTCCCTAAACCCGGCGCCCTAGGCCCCGCTCGCTGCCTTACCTGAAGCGGCTACGATGGTAGCGTTATGAGGTTTGGAATCGGATTGATCCTGTCGGCGATTGTCGCGTTCGGCATGCTCTCGCCATCCCCGGCGCGAGCCGACACCATGCTTGCACGCGGGGACATCCTCGACATTCAGGTGTACCCGGAAGCGACGCTCTCGCAGCAAGTCACCATCTCGAACGACGGCAGCATCAGTTTGGCGCTGTTGGGCCGCATCATCGTGATGGGACTAACGATCACGCAGACGCAGGACGCGATCGCGCTCGGTCTCATGCGCTACCTGCGCCATCCGTTGGTGACCGTCGCCTTGCACACGCAAGCGCAATATGACGTCCTCGTCCTCGGCGACGTGAAGACGCCGGGACGCTACATCGTCCCACCCGGTGCGCGCGTCAGCGACGCGATAGCGGCCGCGGGCGGCCTCAACCCTATTTCCGGGCCGTTTCCGACGGCGCGCGTCTCGATCGGCGACGACGTCAAAGAAGTTTCGCTGGAGGGCTTGCTGCGCCGAGGTGACGTCGCGGAGAACATCGCTCTTCCGGCCGGCTCGGCCGTCTATGTCCCGGGACCAGTCGTCTTTCGCGTCCGCGTCTTCGGCGCCGTCGATCATCCCGGAGACGTGGAACTCAATTCCGGCGACCGGCTCGCCGTGGCGATTGCAAAAGCCGGCAATAGTCCGAGCATGAACGCGGATCTGAATCATATCCACATCACGCACACGCTGCCGAACGGTCAAATTCGCGTCACCGAAGTGAATCTGTATCTCGCGCTCAAGAACGGCGACTTGGCGAGCGACGCCGTGCTGACCGACGACGACGTCGTTTACGTTCCCGAAAGCGCGAAGAAGACCGACGGCGTCGGCGGTATCCTCGGGCTTGCCCGCCACCTGTTCCTGCCGTTCTGAGGAGAACGAAATTGTACGCTCTACCCCTAACGGCACCCATCCCGGGACCGACCTTGCCGCCACCGCCCCTGCCGCGTGCCTTGCTGAGCATCTTGTCGCACCGGCGCAAGTTGTTCGTTTCCATCGTCGCGGTCGTCGTGGCCCTCACCGCCTTCTCAACCTTGCTCAGTCCTAAGACCTACACCACGCACGTGACGTTCATCGCCGGCGGCGGAGGGTCGAACGCCTCCGCGGGTCAGACCGAGTTTCCGGTACTCAACGCGATTCTCGACATCTCGAACGCGCAGAGCTCGGAAACCTATGCCGAGATTCTCCGTCAGCCGAAAACCGTCGAGCTCGTCATCGCGAAGCTCGGGCTGAAAGTTTCGCCGGGTCAATTGCTCGCTCACGTTCAGGCCAAACCGATCCCGAACACGTCGATTCTCGATGCCGCAGTAACCTGGTCGTCGCCCGAAGAGTCGGCGCGCATCGCCAACGGACTCGCCGATGGTTACGTCGCGCTGCGGCGCGAGCTCATCAGCGAGCAAGCGGGCGCCGCTGCCGATACGATCGCCGGCGAACTGAAGTCCGCCTCGCAGCGGATGCGCGTGAGTGCCGACAGCCTCATGCGTTATCAAGCGAAGAACGGAATCGCCGACCTGACCCAGCAAACAAATTCGGTTCTCGGCGCCCTGGCCGTCCTCGACGTCAAGTCCGGGACGACCGAAGTCGACCTCCGTCAAGCCAACGCGCAACTCAACGTCGTGCGATCCGAGCTGACGACGACGCCCGCGACCACGGCCGGCGGCGAGCAAATCGCCGTGAACCCGGTGGTCGCGCAGTTACGCGCCCAGCTCGCAACCGTCGAGGTGCAGCTCCAAACCGCCCGGCAACAGTACACCGACCATCATCCCGCCGTGCAAGCCTTAATCGCGCAACAACGTGAAATTCAACGGACGCTGGCGTCGACCCCGACCACCACCGTTGCGAGCGACAGCAGCGTCGGGAATCCGCTGCGCACGTCCTTGGCGCAACAAGAAGCCACGCTTTCGTCAGAAATCGCATCCGACACGGCGCAACTGACCGAAGTTGCCCGGCAACGGAAAACGCTGCAACCGGCGATCAAGGCACTGCCCGGGCAGGCCGCAACCCTCGCACGCTTGACCCGCGAAGCGAAGGTCGACCAAGACCTGTTCGACGCGCTCCAAGGAAAATTCGGGGAAGCCCAAATCGCCAAGTCGACGACGCTCAGCGACGTCGCGATCGTATCGCCCGCCGACCCGGCCGCATACGAAAAACACCCGATCGTGCTGCTCAATCTCGGCATCGGCATCGTCCTAGCGCTCTTTCTCGGCATCGCCGGTGTGGCATTGGCAGAACGCTTCGACCGCCGCATCGTCAGCGAAGACGACTTAACGGAACGCTTACGATTGCCGGTCCTCTCGAGCATCCCGTTGCTTCCGCCCAACGTTGCCCTCCCCGAGTGGATGCGCGCCGCGCGCATCGACTCGATCCTCCAGCTCGTCACGGCCCTCCGCTACGCCTCGACGGAACGCTTGCGCACCGTAGCGTTCACCAGCACGAAAGCGCGCGACGGCAAATCCGTAATCGCCTTGGAAACGGCCATCGCGATGGCCGAGCTCGAGCCACGCATCCTGCTTCTGGATGCCGATCTTCGGATGCCTTCACTACATACCAAGCTCAACATCGACCGCGGACCCGGCCTTTCCGACGTCCTCGTGGGGACGGCTCAACTCGAAGACGTCATTCGCCATACGCAACACTCCGGACTCGACGTCATCACCGCAGGAACGTCAGTGCCCCATGCATTCGGTTTACTGCAGTCGAGTAAATACGATGCGTTCGTAAAGAACGTGCTCGAACGGTACACGACGATTATCATCGATACCCCGGCGTGCGGTGCCGTCGTCGATGCGGCTGCGATCTGCGCTCGAGCAGACGGTACGGTATTTGTCGTATCGGCCAACGAAACGGACGCCGAAGCCGCGCAACGCGCCATCGCGCGCTTATACGGCGGCGGCGTACGGCGAATCGTCGGCGCAGTCTTCAACCGTTCCAAGCCGCATCGCAGCACGATCGGCCCATACGGCGAACTCTCCGGCGGAATCCGTTCTTTTCCGACGCTGCAGCTGCCGCCACATGGGAACTAAAGGCCGTCTTTCCACTGTGTTAAGTATTCGCGTTATTACGTTGGCACCATACATCTACAGGGTAGGCACGCCGCGCCATCTTCGATATCTTCATACCACCAACTACGTAAGGTGAATTCAGGAGAGTATGTCGCAAGTTCTTCCCCGGTCGCTACCGGAACGCAACGCAGCTGTGCCGACGTCTTCTATCTTGGTCGTCGACCCGACCTCGGATCTCATGGATTCGATCTCCGGTCAACTCGGCACCGACGGATATGAGCTCCGGCAAGCCGCTGACGGAGAACGAGCGCTCCTGGCTTTCACACTCTTCCAGCCTGATCTGATCCTGCTCGAGACGCAACTGGGGAAAATCCCGGGTCTTGACGTTTTGCGCGAAATACGTCGCATCAGCGACGTTCCGACGATCATCGTCACCACCCGCGCGGACGAGGCCGACCGGGTCGTCGGCCTCGAACTCGGCGCCGACGACTTTCTCGCTAAACCGTTCAGCCCGCGCGAATTGCTCGCGCGCATCGCTTCATTGATGCGGCGCTCGCGGTGCGATTGCGGGAATGTCCGCAGTCTCCAAGGATCGCACGGCACGCATGATGTCATAACGATCGATCGCGGCCGGCACCAGGTAAAGCACGGCGACGAGTTGATCAAGCTGACGGCAACCGAATTCCGGATCCTCGATGCCCTGGCGAGCAATTCGGATCAAACGCTCACCCGCGTTCAACTGCTCGATCTGGTAGGGCGAGATTCGGCGCTTTTCGACCGGACACTCGACAAACACGTTGCGAACCTCCGGAAGAAAATCGAGATCAACGCTTCTCATCCGCGTCATTTGATCACGATCTTCGGCGTCGGGTACCGATATTGTTCGCGAACCGCGCACCCTTCGCAATTTAATGGGAATGCCTAGACAACATTCACAACTCGCGCGTTCGCACACATTCACTTCATATCGCCTGCACATCCGGATACTAAACTGATTGCAACCACTCGCTCGGCGAGCAGCCCTTTTTCCCCCACATATTTTCTCACAACGTTTTTTCGACCGAAAGGACTTGATCGGAATGATCGACCTTAAACCGAAGCGATCGCGGGTTTTGCTCGTAGCAAAACAAGTTATCATCGGTAAAGCACTCAGCCAGCTACTGGCTGCCGACGGCGAGTTGGACGTCCTCGTCGACATGCGGGACGTCGACGAGACGCTGCTCGCTGCCCATAGTCCCGATTTGCTGCTGGTCGATCTCGACACATTCGACGAGATCAACGTCATCGTCGAGATCTCGCGGCGCGCCTCACCGCACACGAAAATCGCGGTTCTAACGTCTAGCGCGTTGCAGCCCACGATGCAGCGTTGCGTTGCCTGCGGCGTCGACGGTTATATCGTAAAAGACGTGCTACCGGCCGAATTTGTCCGTGCCTGCAAATCCCTCGCGCGTGGCGAAACCTACTTCGACCCACGACTCGCCGGCGAACTTTTGCGACGCTTGCGCGCAGGTGTCCCGGGGCAAGACGAATTGTCGATTCGCGAGGGCGAGATCATCCGGTTGATCGCATCCGGTCATTCGAACAAGGAAATCGGCGCCGAACTCGTGCTTGCGGAGAAGACGGTCAAGAACCACATCACGCGGATCTTTTCGAAGATTCAAGTAACGGCACGCACGCAGGCGGCGATCTATGCGATTCGCAACGGCATGGCGTAACGCGCTGGTTCTGATCGCGTTCACAACGGTATGCCTTGCCGGTTGCGGGCAGCCCTCTGGGACGGCCCAGCGGGGCGCCCGCGTGTATGCGATGCACTGCCAAGCCTGCCATGGTCAGCATGGCGAGGGCGGGCTCGCTCCCGAGTTGACGGGCGAGCATTATCATAAGAACGTCTCGCAGACCATCGCTTGGATCAAATACGCGTTGCCTCCCATGCCGCAACTCTATCGGGCACCACTTTCGGAGCAAGAAGTCGACGACGTCTCCGTCTTTGTAGCATCGCTATAGACGGGAAAATACCCAGCATACACAGGGTGTCCAAGGTGCCTGGCGCTCGCTATATTCATAATATACACACATCATGCTACCGGAGAAGCCAATGCGAACTCGACCGCTCCGCGCAGCAATCGGCACCAAACGGTTGATCCCGGCAAGTCCGTCAGGCTCGTCCAAAGAGACACACGTTTCCGCGCGCAAGAGAACCGTACTCATCGCCGATCCGGCTACAGACACCTTCAATGCGATCTCCGGACAACTCGACGCAGACGGATTCACGATGCAGCACGCTGTCGACGGAACGACCGCACTCGCGACCCTGAAGCACCTGGAACCAGATCTGATGGTGCTCGATCTCCAGTTGGCAACGAGTAGCGGGCTCGACCTCTTGCGCGAAATCCGGCGCGTAAGCGACGTACCGACGATCGTCGTCTCCGACCGCGCCGGCGAGACCGACCGCATCGTCGCTCTCGAGCTCGGAGCGGATGATTTTCTGGGCAAGCCGTGCAGTTCACGCGAGTTGCTGGCGCGGATCGGCGCCCTCGTGCGGCGCTCGAGTTGCGAATGCGGCAGCATCCGCAGCTTGGAGTCTTCCCGGCGCGCGCACGACGCCATCACGATTGATCGCGGCCGGCATCAGGTTTTGCGCGGTAACGACATCGTCAAGCTCACGGCGACGGAGTTCCGAATTCTCGACGCGTTGGCATCAAATGCGGATCACACCCTGACGCGCAGCCAGGTGCTCGATTTGGTCACGCACGATTCGCCGGTTTTCGACCGCACGTTGGACAAACACGTCGCGAACCTTCGGAAGAAAATCGAACGCGATGCGTCGCACCCGCGCCATTTGATCACGATTTTCGGCGTTGGTTATCGTTTTCGCTCGTAAAGCTCGCGTAAGACTGCATAACATTCACAATTTCTAGAAATCGTTACGTTACACTGGTTCAAGCGCTCGCTCGCCTAACGTAAAAAGGAATCGAGGCCTGACCATGATCGGTATGAAAGCGGACTGCTTTCGCGTACTGCTTGTTGCAAGACAAATAATCATCGGCAAGGCGCTGTCCGCTCTCCTGACTGCCGACGGTGAGTTGGATGTCCTCAGCGACCAGCGCGATGTCGACGAGGCCATGCTGGCAACTCAACGCCCCGATCTGTTGCTGATCGATCTCGATACCTTCGATGACATCAACAGCATCGTCGAGATCTCGAAGCGTGCTTCACCGCACACGAAGATCGTGGTTCTGACCTCTTGTGCGCTTCAGCTTACGATGCAACGATGCGTCGCTTCCGGCGTCGACGGCTATATCGTAAAAGACGTGTTGCCGGCCGAATTCATCCGGGCATGCAAATCCGTCTGCCGCGGAGAGACATATTTCGATCCTCGTCTGGCGGGTGAGTTGCTGCGCCGGTTACGAGCTGGAGCGCCGGCGATGGACGAGCTGTCGATCCGAGAGGGTGAGATCATCCGCCTCATTGCGTTTGGTCTCTCGAATAAAGAAATCGGCGCGCAACTCGTGTTGGCGGAAAAGACGGTGAAGAATCACATCACCCGGATCTTCTCCAAGATCCAGGTGACTGCGCGGACGCAGGCGGCGATCTACGCGATCCGCAACGGACTGGCGTGAGCCGGCCGTACACACCGCCGGGCATCCACCCTCCCGTGCCGCCGCTGCCGCCGAGCCTGCGAACGTGGCACGCCGAGCGCGCCGCCTTCGCGCAAGCTGGGCCTTGCGGCGACCAGACGTTGCTGTTGCCGTTCAGCGCAGAGCGCATCGCGCTCGTCGTCATCGACGTCACCGGTCACGGCCCCGCGCGCGCGCGATTATCCGCGCTCCTCGCCGACGCAATCGCGACCTCCCTGCGTTACAGTTACTCGCCCGCAAATGCGCTCGTTGCTGCCGATGCGCGGCTGCGCGAAGGCGATGACGAGCACCCGTACGCCATCGCGTTCGTGGCCGTCTAGGAGTACTATTTGTCCATACTATCTAGACGTACTAGGGGCTATGGTTCATACCAGCTATCTTTGTAAAGCGTTATTATGCGAACCCTTCGCAAGTTCTTCACCAACGCGGAGTACCTTGAAGGAATGGCCCATAAGAAGATGGCGATCTCTTGGTACGCTGACGCAAATCGTGACGCTGCTGCCGCACTCGGCACTGGAGTTATGAGTGCGGACCGTCGTGTTAGTCAAATCGGTGTCGCGATCGGCGATTTAGCAGGAAAAATTCATGACGCAAACGACGCGTATCTCAAAATCCATGGTTGGGCCAGGGCCGAGCTGAGCAATATAAACTGGATCGCCTTCACACCGGACGATTGGAAGCCGAAGACCGCCTCAGCGATGTCGGCCTTTACCATCGACAAGCTCGCTACGACGTTTCAGACGGAGCACTTCCACAAGGATGGGCACCGCGTGCCGCTATCGATCACATTGATGCGCATCACCGGTTCGGACTTATTGCTTTGCACCGTCACGGAAACGACCGCGTATAGGCGCACCTCAACGATCGATGCACGGTCAGCCTACTTTCAAGCAAAACGGCGTTTCGGACTCACCTACCGCGAACACGAGGTACTCGCTTCGCTCATCGATGGTCTGAGCAATGCCGAAATCGCTACGGGTCTGGCTATCAGCGCGGCAACGGTGAGCGACCACGTTCAGAGCGTCATGCGCAAACTGGACGTCAAGAACCGGTCGCGGATCTTTATGCGGGTGCTGACGGAATCGCCACCGGTAGGCGAATCTTTCGTGAAAGCTTCAGTCGCGGATGTCACAATAGTCGCACCCCATTGACGATCGCGCTCACCCGCGGCACGTGACATAATCGTTCCGCGCGGCCGGCCGGTCCAGGGGTTGCCGAGAGTCAACGAGAATGCCGCCCGCCTTCCTCGTAAGAATACGTAAAAGGTGTTGCAGTGACGCTTTCTCGTCGAGACTGGCTCGCGGCGACCGCCGCGATGTCCGCATCCGTTATGATCGCACAGCCCGGCCGCGCGGCGCAGAAACTCAAAATCACGTTACCGGCAACGGAATCCAACGAAGCCGCGTATTTCATCGCCCAAGAAAAGGGCTACTTTGCGGCCGAGGGCCTCGACGTCGAGTTCGTGTATGCCGGCGGCGGGACCGCGACGCCCGCGCTGCTCTCCGGCACGGTCGATGCGAGCGCGTCGAGCGCGTCGGCCTTGTCGGCCATCGTGCGCGGCGCGGACCTGCGAATCGTCCTTGTCTTTCAGGACACGCCCAATTACCAGCTGTGGGCCAATCCCGAGATCCACAGCCTCAGTGACCTCAAGGGGAAGTCGGTCGGGATCGCCACTCGCGGCGACACGTTCGAGATCGGCACGCGACTCGCGCTGCAAAACGCGGGTATTCCGCCCGACTCGGTCGGCTACTCGCCGCTCGGCTTCAGCAACACCATCGCTGCCGCGCTCGTTTCGAACGCCCTCCCGGCAGTCGTTCTCGATTCGACCGACAGCGACCGCATGAGAGACTCCGGTCAGTTCAAAAACGCACACGTCGTTTTCGACTACTACCGCAAAGTCTACATGCCGTACAACGGTATGGTCGTTTCCGGAAAATTCCTCACCGGCAGCCCGGACGTCCTAAAGAGTTTGCTGCGCGCGCTCGTCAAAGGGACGCGCTATTTCCGCACCTTCAAAGCGCAGTCGATTGCCTTCACGGCAAAGTACCAGAAGACGCCGCCGGACGCGCACGCTCAGTCGACCGACTACGACAACATGCTGAAATCGTTATCGCCGGATCTCGCGGTTTCGGACGACTTGAGCCGTTCCGACGTCGATCTCCGCGCGTCGCTCAACGGGGTGCCGAAAGATCAGGTCCCGGCGCTCGACAAGATCTACGACTTCCGGCCACTGCGGGCGGCAACGGCACAGCTTGACGCCGAGCGCTGGAAACCGAGCGCCTAACCATGATCCATGGGTCAGCCAAGGAGTCGCCCGGGCGGGGACCCCATAAGGATAGCTGATGCGATTCGTCCATCTCGTCGGCAGTGTCCCGCTCTCGGACGCGGATGAAGTGTTTCGCGTGACGGGTGAAATGCTAGGCGATCACCTGAAGCGTTATCCGGACGGCGAGACCGGTGGGCGCAAGGAGTGGGTGCAGTGGCAGATGCACTCGCTGGTCGACCATCCGCAGTTCGAGACGACCGCGAGCCGTCCGGTGGTCATCAACCACAGCGTCGCGCAAACCGAGCGCGTGTTCTACAAGCTCAAGGACGGCGTCGCTCCGGAAGACGTGCGCTTTGAACCGCTTGGTTACGCCGAGAACGCTGCGGCATCGTACCGGACGTTTTGCGCCCTACGCGAGCGTGGAGTCATCCCGCGCGGCGCGCGGTTCCTCGTTTGCATCCCGAGCCCACTGGCATTCCTGTTCGTACTGATTGCCGGCTCCGAGCGATCCCGCGTCGAGCCGGGATACATGCAGCGTCTGCTCCTGGAGATCGATGACATCGCCGCAGCGGTGCCCCACGAGGACCTCGCGATCCAGTTTGACTGCGTCATGGAAATGCTGGTCCCCGAAGGATGGCGCGCAAGCCAGATGGACGATTCGCGCGACGCACTGATCGCCCGCATCGCGCAAGTCGGAAACCGCGTTCCGGCCGGCGCGCACCTCGGCTACCATTTTTGCTACGGCGATATGGAGCACCGTCATTCGGTCGAGCCGAAAGACACGTCGACCATGGTCGACATGGCCAACCGGCTGCGGGCTGCGCTCGACCGTCCGTTTCAGTTTCTCCACATTCCGGTTCCACGCGACCGCGATGACGACGCCTACTTCGAACCGTTGCACGATCTCGCGCTGGCACCGGAGACCGAACTCTATCTCGGACTCGTGCACTATACGGACGGCGTCGAGGGAACGCGGCGGCGTATGGCGACCGCCGACCGGCATGCTACCGGCTACGGCATCGGAACCGAATGCGGCTTCGGGCGCCGCGCGCCGGAAACGATCCGGCCGCTGCTCGAGATTCACCGTGAAGCGCTTGCATAGCGCCGGGACCCGGCTATCTTGGAGGACGTTCTTATGCGATTGAACCGACGTGATGCTGCACTTGCCATGGGCGCGGCCGTGACGGCCCCCTTCTTCCCCAGACTCGCCCGCGCCGCCGACTTGCCGACGGTGAAGGTAGGAATGCTCCCAATCGAGCCGTCGTGCCAGCCGTATTACGCTGACCAGAACGGTTACTTGCAGAAGGCCGGAATCGCACTCGACATCAGCGTGATCCCGACGAGTCCGGTCATCATGCAAGCGCTGCTGTCGGGGACCTACGACATCGGCTATTCGACCATCACAACGCTGATCGTCGCTCACACCAAGGGCATTCCGATCGTCATCATTGCGCCTTCCGGGATCATCGCGAACGGGGTCTTTCAGGGCGGCATCGTCGTGCCGGCAAACTCGACGATCAAGAACGCTCGCGACTTCAACGGCAAGACCTTCGCGGTATCGGGCCTCGGAACGCAGGCCGAGTTTCTACCGCGCGCGTGGATCGATAAGAACGGGGGCGATTCAACGACGGTGAAGTTTGTCGAGGTGCCGTTTCCGGTGGTCGGGGATGCACTCGCCGCGGGCCGCGCCGACGCAAGCTACCTGGTCGAGCCGTTCTTCACGATCGCCACGAAGAAGGGGCAGGTGAAGCTGCTGACGACCGGCGACGATGCGATCGCACCCGCATATCTCGCCAGCGCGTGGTATGCGACGTCGAGCTGGGCCAACGGACATCCCGACCTCGTCGCGCGCTTCGCACGCGCAATGGACCAAGCTGCGGTATGGGCCAACGCCAATCCGGATAAAGTCGTTCCGATCGTGGCGAGCAAGCTTCAGGTGGACCCTCAGCTCATAACGCAGGTTCATCGCGCGACGTTCACCGACAAGATCGTCGACGCGCAGATCCAGCCGTGGATTAACGTGCTCGCGAAGTACCAGGGGTTCCAACCGTTCACGGCATCGGACCTCGTGTTCCGACCCCGGTAGTGGAAAGATCGGCTGCGATCGTTACGGGTGCTGCGCGGGGCATCGGCCGTGCCATCGCGCTGCGGCTCGCGCGCGACGGCTTTCGCATCCTCATCGCAGACCTCAACCTCGCGCAGGCTCGGCTCGTATGCGATGAGATCATTACCGCCGGCGGCGAGGCCGTCGCCGTTCGGACGGACGTTGCAGATGAGGCTACTTGCGCAAGCTGTGTCGAGCACGCGCTCGAGAACTACGGCCGTATCGATGTCCTCGTGAACGATGCGGCGATCTTTGCGGACCTCGTACGGCGGCCGCTCTGGGAAATCGAGGTCGCCGAGTGGGACCGCGTATTCGGCGTGAACGTGCGCGGCATGTGGTTGATGATGAAAGCCGTCTTTCCGGCGATGCGCGATCAAGGCAGCGGCAGCATCATCTACGTTTCGTCGAATACGTTTCTCTCAGGCGTACCCGGTTTCGCGCACTATGACGCCTCGAAGGGGGCCGTCGTGGGCTTGACGCGCTCGGCCGCCCGAGAGCTCGGCGAAATGAACATTCGCGTCAACTGCATCATGCCGGGGTTGACGCGAACGGAAGTCGAGCGCACGGTCGATGAGCCGGACCGCTACGACCAATTGCTCCGCAGCCAAAGCATCAAACGGGTGAGCGTGCCCGACGATCTTGTCGGGACCGTCGCGTTCCTCGCCTCAAGCGACTCGAGCTTCATGACGGGCCAAGCCCTGACGATCGACGGCGGCAACACCTTCCACTAGGTATTCTTTTTCGGTTTCGGGTGGTTGCCCACCAAGGGGTCTTCGAGCTGGTAGCCGAGCTCGTAGTTTTGGTAGATCCCGTCGAAGAAAAACCCTCGCATTCGCGCGCTCTCGTACGCCCAGCTTATCGCCATCGGCGCCATAGAAGCGATTCAGGACTCGGGGCTTCGGCCGTCGAGACCGTACCCGTCCAACGCGCGCTGGACCAGCGCTTTCGCCCCGGCGAAGTCGTAGTTGCGATACATATGTCCTTTGGTGACGAAGGGCGCGCCGGCGTAGAACATTTCGTACTGAGCATGCCGGCCGGCGAATTCCGAACCGAGCGCGTCCCAGACGAGCTTCATGAGCTTGACGCGCTCCTTTGCCGGAGCGCCGGGAGACTGGATGTAGCGCTCGATATCGGCCGCAATCTCGGGATTCGCAAAATCGGCAACCGACGACGGCAGTTGGATAACACCGCCCCCGACCAGATCCCGAATGGCGTTGAGCATGCGGTTGTGCAGCTCCGGCTGTAACACCATCTGGGAATACTGCTCTTGCGCTCCGGGGCGCACGAGCCCGTCGGCATCGACCTTGCAATGCGCCTCTTGCGCAAGAACGAGGCCTTCGACCAGCGCCGCAAGCGATGCGATATCTCCGAGCGCTCCCTGAACCGGCGGAAGCGCAATCGAGCCCGTGGTCTCGGCAACCGTCCGAACGAGTCCCGCCAAGAACTTCATCTTAACGGCGAAGCGGATCTGGGCCTGATTGTTGCCGAGGAGATGCGCCGACGATTCGAAGAACGACGCGCGGGTGAGCGCGATATCCTTATAGATGAATACGTGCTCCCATGGCACGAAGACGTTGTCGTAGACCAGCAACGCGTCGGTCTCGTCAAAGCGTGAGGCGAGCGGATAGTCGAACATACTGGTCGCGCCTTCGGCGTACGAGCGGCGCGAATAGATTCGAACGCCGGGGGCATTGCACGGTATAGCGACCGAAATGGCGTAATTTTCGTCACCCGGCTGCAGCGGATGAATGCAGCTCAGATGGATGTAGTCCGCCAGCGCCGCGCCGGTGCCGAGCATCTGCGCGCCCTTGATGACGATGCCGTCCTGCTTCTCTTCGACGACTCCCGCGTACAGCGTGGGGTCGGCCTGCTTGTGCGCGGGCTTCGAGCGATCGATCTGCGGGGGCACGATCGTATAGGCTACGTACAGACTCTCGTCGCGCATCTTCTCGTAGAACTTGACGACATTTTCGTAGTACACGGGCTTCGTCTTGGCCCACACGCTCGGTGCGCCCGCGAACGCCGTGAAAAAAGAGGCGACGTGTTCGGGCGTGCGTCCCATATAGCCGAACGACTCTTCGGCCAGCCGCCACAGCGCCTTGCGCCGCGTCGTCAGGTCTTCGCGCGAGCGCGGGATCAGGTATGCCAAGCTGACGGGTTCTCCCGTCAGCGGCGACGGAAACGTGAGAAGTTCGCGATTCGCAGGCTCGGCGATGAGGTCGTAGAGTCCGGCAATCGAGCGGGTCGCTTCACGGAAGGCCGGATGCCCGGTGACATCACGAACGCAAGCTCCGTCGATATAGACCTGACGTCCGTCATCCTTTATGGATGCGAGGTAGTCGGAGCCTGACCGCATATCGAATCTCCTCGAATCAAATAGGTGACTTTAGTACACTATTTTAGGCACCTATCTTGCGCTTCCTGGTTACCCGGACGGCTTTGGCGCCTTGGACGTAAAAGGCGAAGATGGCCAGCGCCGCGCTCTTGCTCTCCGGCGGCAGGCTTCGGGTGAACGCATTCACTTGGAGCCGAACCTCGGCGTCGATCTCTCGCAAGAGCCGCACGCCTTGCGCGCTTGCCCGCACGAGCGATGCGCGTAAATCCGTCGGGCTGTCATGGTAGGTAACGAGCTTGGCGACAACCAGCGCCTTCACCAGTTTCGAAGCGAACGTGGGCGAAACATCAAGCCGCTCGGCCACGGTGCGAACCAAGACGTCCGTCCGCGCGCCGTAAATTTGAATGAGCGCCTGATGTTCGAGCGGATCGAGACCGCGCTGCTTCGCCAGTTCGTCGACGATCCGAGTGGCCTTACGCATGACAAAACGGGCATCGGCGACGCTGCAGAAATAGTCGTGGAGTTTCCCAGCCATGGCCTAGCGGATCTTCAGTTCGTACTGATTGAAGAACCCGGGGCCGAGCCCGATCGGTGCGATGTCGATCGATCCGCGAGCCAGCGAAGGGAGTTGCGTGATCGTCGAACCGCTGATCTTTTGGACGCGGACGTCGAGGTTCTGCTGCGCGAAATACCCCTTGTCGATCGCGACGAAGATCGGGAGGTTGAACGCGTCGTGGTTGAGGGCGATGTTCACCGGATCCGGCATCACGGCCGATGAAGGCCCGCCGCCCGCCGCTATGTCGAGACCCGCCCCGAAGAGCGCGGTCACGCCGCGAACCATGGTGCCACGCGTCATCCGCCCGGCAGACCGATCGAAGCGCGTGCGGTCCAACATGGATCGAGCGCTTCGACCTCAGCCGTTCGGCAACCTGATACGCGCTCGCCAGTCTTTCTTGCGAACGATGGGGAGGACGGGGGTCCGCACCGTCAGGATGGCGGCATCATCGAAGTTTCCGGTAGAGAGCATCATCGCTTCGATCGTGGCTGCCGTCGGGAACTCCGGAAAATTACGCGCCAACTTCGCGGCGGCACAATCGAGCATATCGCGTTCTCCCGACAGGATCCCGGGCTAGCCGGCGCCCCGAGCGGGCTGGGCTGGAACGATCTCCGGCGAGGAGGCTTCTCTTCCCATGGATTCGATCAGCGCCTCGAGTGCCGCTACTCTGTTACGCGGGCACGTGCAGCGGTTACAGCCGTCGTGAGAATCATGCTGTTCAAGCGTGTGCCCGCACTGACACGAAATCAAGTAATCCACGTTGCTGCGTCCAGTGTGGGCCTGGTTCGGCCCGCGTGTCTGTATGAGATGCGGCAGAAATGGGCGCGCCATGGTACGATGGGAACACTTCGCATCCAAAGGCGGTTACTTGCCTTGGTTATAAAACGGGCCCGCCGCGGCAATTCCCCGATCACGGTAGACTCCTTGCGGCAGAATGCGATCCTGAACGCCCTCGGTGCGTCAAGCGTGGCCGTCGTTCTCGAACACGGGGTCCTGCTCCCGATCGCCCTGCGTCAGGAAATTTACGACGCCGAGCAGCCGATCAACGACGTTTATTTCCCGATCGATTGCGTTCTATCGGTTGTCGCACGAATGATCGACGGCAGCCAAATTGAGATCGGCACCATCGGTCGCGAAGGGATGTCCGCCTTCCCATTGCTGATGGGCGCCTCGAGCACGGCAAACGTCTGTTACTGTCAAGTCCGCGGGAGCGCGCTGAGAATTCCCGCCGACGTGTTTCGTGAATTGGCCGCAAGCGATCCCGCATTCCGCCAGCTTCTCGATCGCTATTTGCAGGCATATGTCAACATGCTCGGACAACTCGCCGCCTGTAATCGTCTACACAGCATCAACGAACGCTGCTCGCGTTGGCTCTTGATGACACGGGATCGGGTCGACTCGGACGAGATACCGCTAACTCAGGAGTTTCTCGCGATGATGCTCGGCACAGGCCGATCGGGTGTCGCGATCGCCGCGGCAACGTTACAAAAAGCCGGCTTCATCAAGTATGCCCACGGCATCATCAAGATTCTCGACCGGCCCGGCCTCGAGCAAGCAGCCTGCGAATGCTATGAAGTTGCTCGTAGGCAATTCGCAGGCTTGTTGCGAGCATCCGCGGTGATCGGAACAACGAACCAGGAGATGTCCTAGGGTCGCGCTTCCAGGAGGTTCCTCGGAGACAGGCGCGCCGAGACGTCTTTATACATGTGCCTCGTCGCGTCTGTCAGCAAGGATGACACGCGGAAGACGCCGTCGCCGGAAATGCGCAGCGCCGTCCACTGGGTGCCTTCATGACGTTGAACGAGCAAGTACGTCTGATCTCCAATCGCATAGAGTGCGAGCTGATCGGATTCCGCAATCGGCGTCAATTCGGCCAACGACGCCTTTTCAACGTTCGTGAAATTCATTTGTGCGCTTAGTGGTGGTTGTGGTTGTAGTAGCCGTTGTCGCGCGCAACCGGGTATTCGTTTTCCGGGACGTACGCTCGGCGTTGCACCATGTGGTGATGGTTGCGGTAGTAGCTCGCTTGATCTTGCGAAACATAATAGCGGCGGTTGTTATTGACGTAGTACGGGCGGTTGTTGCCGTCGATCAGGAGTGCTCCGACGATTGCCGCGGCGCCGGCGGCGATGGCGATGGTCGAGGTCTGGTCGGCTTGTGCCGCCCGCGGGAGCGCGAACGTCACCGCAGCAAGAAGAGCAGACGCGATAACGAGGCGTCTGAGTGAGATGTTCAGGACGTTGTTCATAGCGATCTTTCAGCCGCCATCAACATCGACGGCGGACCGTTGCCATGTACCCAGCCGTTTGGATCTCAATCTACGATGGACTACGAGGGTCCAAATTCGGCGACGAGGACGGCGACGTCGTCCGTTGCCGGCTGACCGGCAAGCACATATGTCACGAGGGCGTGGGCACTATTGTCTGCTGCCCAAACGTCGGCGGCGCACATGGCTGCGTTGATGCGGCGGATGCCGTCATCCAGGTCACGCGTCGCTTCGAGCAAGCCGTCGGTCACAAACACCAACGCCGAGCCGGGAGGGAGTTCAACGGTGACCGTTTCAACCTCATTATTGCCGTCTCGCATGCCGAGCAACGTGCCGGGTAACCAGAATTCTTCGATGCTTCCATCGGGACGCCGCAACACTGGGCCCGGATGCCCCGCAGATGCAAACGTGAACGATTGACGGTGCGGATCGTAGATACCAGCGAGCGCCGTCGCATAAATGTCGTTCAACGCGGAATCGGAGCGCACCGTGTGGTCGGCGGCGTCGAGGAGCGCGTTTGGTTCGGGCAGGAGCCGCGCGACGGCACGCATCGCTTGTCGGATCTTCCCCATCGTTACGGCCGCGGCAAGGCCTTTCCCCAGCACGTCGCCGATCGTCAGTACGAGGCGACCGTCTTCGAGGAGAAACGCGTCGTACCAATCACCGCCGATCGTTGCCTCGCTGTTGCCCGGACGATAATAGGCGCATAGATACACGTCCGGAAGGGCCGGCAATACCGTCGGCAGAGATGCTTCCTGAAGCATGAACGCAATTCGCTGCTCGTGCTCAAACGCACGATGCTGCTCGTCAACATCGATGTTGACGCCGACCCAACGCACGATCTGACCGCTCGGGTCGCGCTGCGGCAACGCGCGCACGAGTTGCCAACGGTAGCCTCCATCCTCGCTCAGCATACGAAATTGTGCTTCGTACGGTGTGCCGGCATCGATCGCCGCCTGCCAAAGCACGAGCGTCGCCGCGCGATCGTCGTCGTGGACGAGGTCGAGCCAGCCCTCTCCAAGCGACGACGATCCGAGCACGCTCGACGCCGAAAAGCCCACGATGTCATCGAGGAGACCCTCGGGGTTCGCGGTCCAGGTGACGCCGGGAAGAGCTGCGCCTAAGATGCGGTAGCGTTCTTCACTCTTCGCGAGTTCGCGGCGCGCTTCGACCCGCTCGGTGGCATCGCGCGAGACGACCAGAAGACGTTCCGGGGCACCGAACGCATCGCGGATGGCCGTCGCCGTCACGTCCCACCATTTATCAAGCCCGCGCTCGGGGCAAAGTCCCGTAAACTTACCGACCCGGCCGGCGCGCGCTTCCGCGATGGCGATCTCGGCCGCCACGCGATTCTGGCCTGACCAGAAGTCCAGCCAGTTTGGGCCTCCCACCGCCGAAGCGGGCCGCCCGTTGAGGTCGAGAATCTTGATGCTATCCTCGCTCGCATCCATCAGCCGCGCCACGAACTGCGCCTCGAGCGCCGCTGAATAGGCCCCATGCGGGTCTTCGGGTTCACCTTTCGGGCCTAGGCTGCTTAACACGGGACCTGCTGTGTTCGGCAACGTACGAAATCTCGCCCCCACACCGCGAGTTGCAGCGGGTCCGAGCGGCGAAGCACTACTGAGCCCAACGACGCCGAGCGCTTGCCGGGTACTGACAAAAATGAATCCATCAAAGCAAATCGACGAGCTAATCGCGGAGATCACCGACTGGCGCGGCAAAACGTTCGCCACGATTCGCAAGACGATTCTCGCCGCAGACCCGGAGATCGTCGAGGAATTCAAGTGGATGGGAAGCCCGCTCTGGTCCCGCGACGGAATGATCGCCGTCGCGAACGCTTTCAAAGCAAAGGTGAACGTCACGTTCGCCTATGGCGCGAAGCTTCCGGACCCCGACAAGCTCTTCAACTCGGGCTTCGGCGGAAACACGCGGCGAGCGATCGATTTTTTCGAGGGCGACAAGGTGAACGAGCGCGCCCTAAAGGCCCTCGTCCGCGCGGCCATCGATTACAATCAAACTAGTCTGAAGAAAAACGCCCCAAAAGCCACTAAGGCAAAAGCAGCGCCCAAAAGCAAAAAGAAATAGCTACTTCTTCCTCAGCGCGCAATCGCAGATCATGTCGTTGGCGTCGAACGCCTTCGAGATGAACTTGTATTTCGCCGCGGCATCGATCTGCGTCTGGATATCGCTCGGTTCGACGAACAGCGTGCGCAGCGGCGGACGGACGTTCTGCAGCGACGCGACGTCGACGCCGGCGAACTTCGCCGCCAGCGGTTTGGTCTCGTTTTCGTGCGCGCCGACGTAGGCCTCGGCGTCGCGGAGTGCGAGGTTGAAGCGCATCACCGCATCGCGGTGCGCGTTCACCCACGCGGTCATACCGAAGATCGTGCCGATCGAAAAACGCCGGCCGAGCGCGTTGTCGGGATACGCGAAGACGCGCAAATCGGGCACGGTGATTGCGGCCGAGAGCGCGGGCTCTTGGAACATCATCGCATCGACCCGACCCGCTTCGAGCGCCGCGACCCCGGCCGAGTTGCCGATCTCGATGAACTTCTCGGCCGCGATGTCGACGCCGTTCTGCTCGAGCCACGTGTAGATCCCGAGCGTGATCGAATCTTGCAGCCCGACCATCCCGATCGTCTTGCCGGCGAGGTCCTTCGGACCGCGTAACGGCGAATTCTTGAGCACCAGCATCGCGATGCTGGGCGCATCGGCGGTGTAGTCGCCGAGGTTCGCCGTGACGGTGAACGGGATGCCCTTGGCATACGCTTGTACCGGGGTGAGTGCGCTGCCCTTCCCGAGGTCGAGCGCGCCGCCGGCAACGGCTGCGGCCACGGCGGCGCCGTTTGCCAGCTTTACGATCTCGACGTCGAGCCCAACCTTCTTGAACAGTCCGGCATCGACGGCGTACAGGAGCGGCCGCGCGAGATCGTCGGTCGAGGCGCCGACCGTGATGTGCTCGGGTGCGGGCTGCGCGATGGTTGCGGCCGGTAGTACCGCGCTCGTGATTGCGGCGAGGCCGGCCACGGCCAACGTTCGGACGACGAGCGACGAGAGCTTCCGCATCGGGGCCTCCTATTCGGACGAGATGATTATGATCGAGGGTGAGGCGCGAACCCTCCCGTAGCATGGCTGCCGGCAGCCTCGGACTTCTCGCGAATCGCTCGATCACCGCCGCCGCGGGTCCCGCGCCGCAGCTGCCCGCGCGCGGCGAATATATCGTGCGCAACGGCTACGTACTCACGATGGATCCGAAGCTCGGCGACATTCCGCAGGGTGACGTGCACGTGCGTGACGGAGCGATCGTTGCCGTTGGTCCGAATCTCGGCGCGCCCGGTGCCGAAGTGATCGACGCGTGCACGATGATCGTGCAATCGGCACACCCGAACAATGTCGACACCGTCTTCGTCGATGGGCGAATCTTCAAACGCCACGGTCAGCTCACGGCGATCGACGTCGGGCGCGTAATGCGACGGGCTGCGCTCTCTGCGGAACGGGCGGCTAGAGCGGACCAGCAACGCTGATTGCGCCCGGTTTCCACTAGGGGTAGGCCTTCTCGGCGTCCAGAACCGACGCAGCAATGGGCCTGGAATCGCCGCCGCCCGGCATAGGACGATTTCTCTCAATCGCCGACAACTGGCGCGCCCTCCTCGTCGCGTCGATCTTGCTGGCGGCTACTTGGTTGACGTATGGCGCCCAACTTCACGCCCTCAACGAGCGCGCCGAGGCCGACGCGCTCGCGCGCGCCACGCAGCTGGCAACTTCGTATGAGGGTGACGTCTCCTCGACGCTCAAGCTCGTCGATAACATCATCCGGCTGATCGGCGTGTATGACGCCGAACGGGGAGCGGAGAGCACGGTACGGACCGTTGCCCGCGAGCGCCTCTCCGAAGGGCTGACCGGCAACGTCGCCGTCGTCGATGCAGCCGGACATGGGGTTGCCGTCGGCCCCGCGGGATCCGCTCCGATTTCGATCGGGGACCGGTCCTATTTCCAAGCGGCGCTGCGCACCCGCGCCCTCGTCATCGGCAAGCCGCTGATCGGGCGCGTTACGAAACGCTTTGCCGTTCCGTTCGCGCGGTCGGTACGAAATCGGAACGGCCGTGTCATCGGGGCAATTACGGCGGTGATCGATATCAGCAGTTTCGCGTTCGGATACGGCGCGAACGATTTCGGTCCCGGAGGGGTGGTCGAAATGGTCGGCACCACCGATTTGGTCATCCGTGCGCGCACCACGGGCGATGCATCGCCCTCGCTCGTCGGGCGAATGTTTTTTTGCGGCCGCCCCCATGTGGAAAAGGCTCGCGCTCGCACAGCAGGGGTCTTACTGGTACACGCCGCCGCTCGACCGCAGGTTGCGGGTCTTCGCCTATAAGCGCGTGGCGGGATTTCCGATCGTCACCCTTGCCGGCTTGGCGTATAACGATATCGCAGCACAAACGGCCGGCATCGCACGGACGATGTTGCTCACGGCATGCGCGACCACCGTTGTCATTCTGGGCCTGTTGCTGGCCTGGCGTCAGCAACAACTCGTGCGTCGCGATCTGCGCGCCGCGAACGAAGCCGCCCTGGCGGGAACCCGCGCCAAGAGTCTCTTCTTGGCCAACATGAGCCACGAAATACGAACGCCGATGAACGGCGTCATCGGCATGGCCGACCTCGCGCTGCGAACCGATCTGACCAACGAACAGCGTGACTATCTGAACAAAATCGATTACTCCGCGAAGTCGTTGTTGAACGTCATCAACGACATCTTGGATTTTTCGAAGATTGAAGCCGGCAAACTCGAACTCGAGGAAGTCCGCTTCGAGGTCGCATCGGTGCTTGAAAACATCGGCGGGATCTCGGCCCTTCGGGCGGCGGAAAAAGGGCTTCGATTCGAAATACATGCCGGCGAGAGCGTCCCGCCGGTCCTCATCGGCGACGCGCCGAGGTACGGTCAAATCCTCTTGAACCTCATTGCGAACGGCATCAAATTCACCGAGGCCGGATCGGTTCTCGTCACGATCGTGGCGACGCAGCTCACCGGCGATCGCGTGGAGCTGACGACGACCGTCCGGGACACGGGTATCGGCATGGACGACGAGGCGCGATCGCGCGTCTTCCAGCCGTTCACGCAGGGCGACAACTCGATCACCCGCCGTTTCGGCGGCACCGGCCTGGGCCTGACGATCAGCAAGGCGCTCACCGAACGCTTGGGCGGGCGGATTTGGTTCGAGAGCAGCCCCGGCGGCGGCAGCGCGTTTACATTTACGGCCATGTTCACCGCAAGCGCCTATGCGCGCACCGCGAAACGAGAACCCGATGCCGCGAGCGAGGCCGACGACTATGCCGGCGCACACGTCTTGGTCGCGGAAGACAACCAGATCAACCTCCAGATTATCGAACGCATCCTGCGACGGTATGGAATCACGATCGAGTCTGCGGTAAACGGGCGTGAAGCCGTCGATAAGGCGCTTGCGCCGGACGCCCGGTTCGACGCCGTGCTCATGGACCTGCAGATGCCGGAAATAGACGGCATGGAAGCCGCTCGCCTCATTCGGCGTAAACTCGACGCATCGCAGTTGCCGATTATCGCGATGACGGCCCATGCCATGGAAGCCGACCGGCGATTGTGCCTGGAAGCGGGCATGAACGATCACCTACCGAAGCCGCTCGATCCGGCAGCCGTCGGGGAAATGCTGCGGCGCTGGCTCGCGCCCCGGAGGAATGTTGTATGACCGGATCCAGTCTTCTTCGCGCCGTTCGTCTTACGGCCGCGCTGTCCATCATGGCCGTACTTCTCACGCCACCGGTACTCCAGGCCCAACCCGCCCTCACCGTCCTCACGATCGGCACCCTCAGCAGCGATAACTCGGCCGTTGTGTACTACGCTGCGGAACTCGGCATCTTCAAGAAATACGGGATCGACGCGCAAATTTCGCCGTATGCGAGCGGACCGGTCACCGCCGCCGCCGTTACCGGGGGCGCGATCGACATCGGCGTGGCGAACGTCGCCTCGATCGCGGTCGCGCGCACGCGCGGCGTGCCGTTGAAGTTTCTGTTTCCGGCCTCGATCGCCGGCGCCGGCACGCTGACCGACCAGATTGCCGTGGCCAAGGACTCGACGATCATGAGTGCCGCCGACCTCAACGGCAAGACGATCGGCGTCAACGGTCTGCGCGATCTCCAGCAACTCTGCGCGATGTCATGGGTCGACAAGCACGGCGGCGATTCGAAGACGCTCCACTTCATCGAAATCCCGATCCCGCAAATGGGTACGGCGCTGTCGCTGCATCGCGTCGACGCCGCTTTGCCGGTCGAACCGTTCGTCACCGCGCAAAAGGACCTCATTCGCAGCCTCGGCACCGTATTGGACGGCGTCGGCCCGCGCTATATGGTCATCGGCTATCTCGCTAGCGACGCATGGCTCGCGACGCACGCCGACCTCGCCACGCGCTTCGTGCGCGCGATGCGTGAAGCGTCGATCTGGGGCAACACGCACCGGGCGGAGTCGGCGATCATGATCGAACGCATCATGCACGTCGATCCCACCGTCGGCGCGACGATGAACCGGGCAACCTACGGGACGGATCTCGATCCCGCGCTAATGCAACCGGTCCTCGACGCAGCGTTGAAGTACGGCATCCTCGAGCGCCCGGTGCCGATGTCCGATCTCATCTGGCGCGCTCCGCGCTGATGCCGGCGGCCGCGCGGCCGGCCACGCGCCCGAAGACTGCGGCCGATACCAAACCCACCAGCGTCCGGCCCGGAACGGTTATGCAACGCTTCACCGGCCGAGTAATTCCGCCGCGTTCATCTGACGGGTCAAGAAACCGAACTTGAATCCGGCGTCGAGTTGCGGTTGGATCTCGTTCAGCTTGATCTCTTCGGCATAACGGGGCCGCACTTCGCCGCGAATCGTGTCGACGTCGACCTTGTTGACCTTCGATACGATGGCCGCCGATTCGAAGTGGTGCGCATTCGCCCACTTACCGGCCTCCGTCAACGCGGCCGCGACCTTGCGCACGAGATCGGGATTCTTCGCGGCGTAATCCTTCGTCGTGAACCACGCGCCCAGCATGTAGGTCGGCGCAATCGCCGAGTATGGGTCGCCGATGCAGCGGACGCCGCCGCCGTGCTGCGCCTGCGAGAGCGAAGGTTCGGAGATGGCCGCTCCCGCGTACGTCCCGCGCTCGACGGCCGGACCCATCTCGGAAAACGGCGCCTCGATGATGTGCACGCGGCTCGGATCTTCTCCGCCCTGCGTAAGCCACTCACGCATCGCGAGGTCGACCGTTTGCTTCAGCGCCGGGACGGCGATCGTCTGCCCGTCGAAATCCTTGGCCGTTTTGTACGGCGATGCTTTGGCGACACAGAGCAGTCCGCTCGGCTGCTTGGCCGTTTCCAACGCGGCCGGCGCGATGACGACGAACGGCACGCCGCGAGCGATGGCGTTCGCGAGGTTGAGCATCGTCGCAACGCCGATGTCGGCGCCTCCGCCGGCAACCGCCGATGAGACGGCCGCGCCGGTGCCGAGCGTGTCGACCTCGACGTTGAGGCCCGCTTTTTGATACAGGCCGGTATCTTGCGCAAAGAACGCCTGCGCGTACGTCTCGGAAGCCGACGTGGCGATACGGACGAGCGGCGCCGCAGGGGCCTGTTGCGCGTCGATCGCAACCGGAGCGCCCCATGCGGCGACCAGCAGAGCGGCCATTGCGGCGGTTGAACACCGGCGAAACATCATTTTTGCGTCCTCCCGCCGGGGGATACGGTCGCAGCAGCCGAACGCCTTTCGGCAACGCGAACTCGGAGGTCGGGTCGGCATTGTTGCTCGAGCAGAACGCACCGGTTGCGAACCGGTCGGCGATGGGAAGCACCAACAAGCTCAAGCTTGGAATCTTTGGCTGCAACCTCAATTCGGGAAAAAACGCGACGCTCGTTCCCGAACGCTGGAGCGGCTCGTGGGACGACAACGTGCGGCTCGCGCAGATGGCCGACGATTACGGCTTGGAGTTCTTTCTGCCCCTCGGCCGCTGGCGCGGCTGGGGCGGTGCCACGCACTATCAGGAGTCGAGCTTCGAAACGCTGACGTGGGCCGCCGCGTTGCTCGCGCTGACGAAGCGCATCACGATTTTCGGAACGGTCCACACGCCGATCTTCCATCCGGTCGTTGCCGCTAAGCAAATGGTGACCGCCGATCACGCCGGACACGGTCGCTTCGGGCTCAACCTCGTCGTCGGCAACAAAGATGAAGAGTTCGGCATGTTCGGCGTTTCGCTGCTCGAGCACGACGAGCGTTACGCGCACGGTCAGGAGTGGCTCGACATCGTGCGCCGGCTGTGGACGGAACCGGAAAACTTCGACTTCAACGGCAAATACTTCCAACTCACCGACGTGCTCTCCAAGCCGAAGCCGTACGGCGGAACGCAACCGCTGCTGCTCAATGCCGGGCTCTCGGAGATCGGCCAGGATTTCGGCGTGCGCAACTGCGACGCGTTTTTCACCGCCGTGCGCGCGTCGGAGTTCGACGCCCAGAGCGGCATCGTAACGCCCGACGTCGCGGGCGTCGCGAAGATCGTCGACAGCTTGCGGGCGCGGGCGGCCGCCGTCGGCCGGACGATGGGCGTCTACACGAACGTCAACGTCATCTGCCGCCCGACGCAAAAGGAAGCGATCGAATATTACCGTTACGTCCTCGACGAGCATGCCGATTGGGAGGCCGTCGATGCGCAACTGCAGCAGCAGGGCATCGCTCGCGATCTGCATTCGCCCACCTACCTCGCCCATCGGCAGCGCGCGATCCGGCAGTTCCCCTTCATCGGCGACCCCGACACCGTCGCCGGTCTCTTCCAAACGCTGAGCGACGTCGGGTTCGACGGAATCGGCATGACGATCGTGAACTACCTCGACGAACTGCCGTATCTGCGTGCCGAGATCATCCCGCGATTAGAAAAAGCCGGCCTGCGGGCCCCGAAAGGATCCGAACGTGAGAGCTGAGACCCTAGCCAAGATGAGCCCCGAAGAGAAAGAGGCGTTCCACCGCGACGCCGAGTCGAAGGTCAAAGTCGTAAAGTACGAGCGCCCCGAGCTCTCCGATCGGCCCAAAGACATCATTCCGCTCACGAAAACGCGTCTCGGACGCTTGGCGATGCAAATCGTCCATGAGGGCGGCGAGAACAACCTGCACTATCACAACAACTCGGATACCACGTGGTTCGTGTTGCGCGGGCGGGTGAAGTTCTACGGGCCGAGTGACGTGCTGATCGCGGAACTGGGGCCCGAAGAGATGATCGCGATTCCGGGCGGCGCGCGCTACTGGTTCGAGAAGTCGGGCCCCGTCGATCTCGAGTTGCTGCAGTGCGTCTCTTTCGATAGCTCCGGCGGCACTCCCGAGCGCGTCAACGTCGATGCGCACAAGGAATGGATGACGGAAGCCCAGTTACAGGTCTACGAAACGGCGCAGTCCGGGAAAGCCTAACTTGATGCCCAACCTTCGACTCATTGCGGCGCTCGCCGTGCTCGCACTGCTTTCGCTTGCCGCGCCGCCGTCGAGCGCGCAGACGGCGTTGCTCACCGTTCGCCTTGGCGGCGTCCCGACCGACGACCTCACCCCCGTCATCTACGCGGTCAACGCGGGCCTGTATAAGAAGGCCGGACTCGACGTGCAAGTGATCCCGACGTCGAGCGGAACCGCAGCCACCACCGCCGCCGTCACCGGGGCCTACGAGATGGGTAAGGGCAGTGCGGTCGCGTCGTTCGTCGCGCATCTGAAGAACTTGCCGCTCGTGCTGGCCGCGAACGGCGCCATTTGGAATCCGGCCGTCCCGTTCAACGAGCTCCTCGTCGCATCGGATTCGACGGTCAAGACGGGCGCCGACCTCAACGGGAAAACGATCGGCGTTCCGGCGCTCAACGATCTCAATACCCTCGTCGTCAGTGCCTGGGTCGATAAGAACGGCGGCGACTCCAAGACGCTCAAGTTCATCGAGATTCCGAACACGCTCGCGGCGCCCGCGCTCATCGCGCACCGCGTCGACGCAGACGCCGTACAAGCGCCGGAGCTGGGCAACGCACTCGCCGCCGGCGGCGTCAAATCGATCACCGAGCCCTATAGCGCGATTTCGACCCATTTCGTCTTCGGCGTGTACTTCGCCAACAAGGATTGGGCCGAGGCGCACCCGCAAGCGATGCGCGATTTTGCGCGCATTACGTATCAAGCCGCACAGTATACAAATACGCACCACGCCGAAACGGCGGTGTTGATGTCACAGTTCAGCAAAGTACCGGTCGAAGTGTTTCAGAAGATGGCCCGCGTCGAGGGCGCAACGAGTTCCGACCCGGCCCTGCTTCAGCCGTTCATCGACGCCGCGGCGAAATACAAGCTCATCTCGAACTCGTTCCCCGCGAAGGACATGTTCTTCTAAGACTTGGCCGCGAGCAGTTCGCGCGTCGCCCGCAACGTCGAGGCGATCGCGGCCGTGTACTGCGTCTTCAAATCCCGTCCCGGTTCAGCGGCCACGTTGAGCACGAAGGTGAGGAGTAATCCCTCCTCGCCCTCGCTCAGAACGTTGGAGATCCAGCCGATCGCCTCGCCGGCATCGTTCAGGCGTTCGAACAGCACTTGCGCTTCGGGCGTGAGCGTGATGCGCTCGGTCCAGTGCCGGCCGTTGATGAGGATCTTGCGGATGAAGCCGCCGTCGAATCGCTCGACGATCGTGCACTCTTGCATGCCCGGCACGAACGGCACGGCGTTCTCCGCTTTCATAACGAGCCCGGCCCACACGCGTTCGCGCGTCAGCGGCACGGTTGTCCCGGGGGGATTGACGGGAAGCGAAAACGCCAACGCTTGCATAAGGAGTCCCGATGCGCCAAAACCGGCTTGTTTGCCTGGGAGACGAATTTCAATGAGTGACGGCCCCCCACTGCCCAACGGCGCGCCGATGACGGTCGACCTGCGCGGCCGCGTCGCGCTCGTTACCGGAGCCGCCAGCGGCATCGGGCGCGCGTGCGCCAAGCTCCTCGCGCAAAACGGTGCGGCGGTCGCACTCGCCGACAAGAATCTCGCCGGCGCGGAAGAGGCGCGCGACGAGATCGTCACCGCCGGTCATGAAGCCGTTGCGCTGGAAGTCGATGTGGCGTCGGCGCCGGCGGTGCAGGCGATGGTCGACCGGACGATCGCGCGCTTCCGGGCCATCGATATGCTGGTGCACTGCGCGGGCGGAGCCGGCGGACGGGGCGACGTCGTCGACATCACCGACGACGCGTGGCACGCCGTGATCGGGATGAACCTGCACGGCACGATGTACGTGACGCGCGCGGTGGCCCGCGCGATGGTTCCGCGCGGCACCGGAACGATGGTGCTCATCGCATCCGATCGCGGCTTGCTCGGCGACAAGTCGCGCTCGGCCTATGCGGCCTCCAAAGGCGGCGTGATCGCGTACGCCAAGACCTTGGCACTCGAGCTCGGACCGCACGGGATCACGGTAAACGCTCTCAATCCCGGCACGACCGACACGCCCGCCGTGCGCCGTTCGATGCCGCCGGCGCTGCGCGAGCAACGGATCAAGACGGATCCGCTCGGGAAGCTGAGCGAATCGGAGGACATCGCCGAAGAGGTACTCTTCCTCGCCGGTCCGGCCGCGCGCTTCATGACCGGCCAACTGATGACGACGCGAATGCGCGCCGGCTAGCTCCAGACCATGCGCTTCTTGGGCGCCGCGCTGGCGGTCGCGAGAAACGCCGAACCGTCCGCGATCTCGCCGTTGGGATCGAGTCCCATCGCCTCGAGAAACGCCACGCGTACCGCTTCCGGCTGGCCGTACTGATTCGGAAAACCGTTGCGCGGATCGAGTGAGGGGTCGTCGAGCATCTCAGCCAGCGACACGCCTTCGGTGAGCAGTTCGCGGCTGACGATCGGCAGCTCGATGCGGTGGTTGATGCTCGGGTCGCGGATGATGCCCTTGGGATCCTCGCCGCGCTCGATGCGTTTGAGATCGTCGAAGAACTGCTTGCGCATCAGGATCACGCCGCGATCGCTGATGCCGAGCGCCTCTTTCGTGCGATCGGTGATACGGCCCTGACCGGCCCAGGCGATGAAATCCTGATTGGCGATGTGACTGCTGATGAAGCGTCCGGTGAACGGATCGGTGACCGGACCTTCCCACGTCGGGATGCTCTCCTGAACGTAAGGCTCGCGTTCGTGCGGCACGCGCGTGAAGTGCCATTGGACGAAGAGCGTGTTCTCGTCGTCGATCGGCACGCGCCATTCGAAATGTTGATTCGGTCCGAGGCAATTGGGCCAGAGTGCGATGCGTCCGACCGTCCAGCGCTCGTGGTCTTCGGGCATGTCTTCGACCAGGCGGTGATAGGTGAAGCCGTAATCGAACTCTTTGAAATCGATCTGCGTGTGCTTCTTGCCGTACGGTCCTGTCTCACCTTTCAGGCGCACCGACCAGTTGCGGTGCATCCATTCGAAGTGCACCGGGTCGATCGAGTTCTCTTGGCACTGCAGCCAATTGCACGGAATGACCGAGGTGATGATTTGCACGAAGCCGTTCGGCCACGAGAACGGCTCCCAGTCGGGCAGCAGCGGCGCCGGCTGCGGGCCCATATAGGCCCACACGAGACCGCCTTTCGTCTCGACCGGATAGGCGGCAACGTGCACTTTAGCTTTGAAGTTCGCGTCCGGATTCGCGACGTCTTCGAACGGCTGCTCGAGGCAGTTGCCGGCCTCGTCGAAAAGCCACCCGTGATAGTTGCAGCGGATGCCGCAGTCTTCGACAAAGCCGTACGACAAGTCGGCGCGCCGGTGCGGGCAATGACGATCGACGAGACCAAAGGTGCCGTTCATGTCGCGGTAGAGGACGAGATCCTCACCGAACAGCCGCAGCGGCTTGATCGACAGCTTTTCGAACTCGCTGACGCCCGCGATCGGCATCCAATAGCGGCGTAAGAGATCGCCCATCGGGGTTCCCGGGCCGACCCGGGTCAGCAGGACGTTCTGTTCTTCAGTAAGCATGTTGTTTAGGTGCCACAATACTCCGGAATGCCGTGACGGTCAAGCCCGAAGCGGCCGCGCAGCGATCGCAGCGCAAGGCCATCGTACGCTTGCCGCCCGAGCTCCTCGTGCGCCAGCAAGAGCGGTTCCCGCATCATTGCGAGCCCAATACCGTCGTGTCGCTCTTCGCGCTCCGTGCCCTGGCCCAGCGGATAAACGATCGCACCAACGCGGCGCTGGCCCCGCTCGGCCTCAACGCGGCGAAATACAACCATCTGGTCGTACTCTATATGACGCCTTCACAGATGTTGACCCTCAGCGAAATCAGCGACTTGATCCACACGACGAACGCATCCGTTTCGGCGACCATCGACGGCCTCGAACGCGACGGCCTCGTCAAACGAACCCCGAATCTCGCCGATCGCCGCAGCATGGTGGTGCGCTTGACCGCCCGGGGCCGCAAACGCGTCGAAGACGCTGTTCCGGTGCGCTACGACGACACCGAAGTCGGCATGGGCGTCCTGAGTTTGGACGAGCGCGCGCAACTCGCATCGTTACTCTTACGCATCAGCGCCGGATTCGATAGCGAATCCTAGGAGGAGCCATGTCCCGATCGCGTATGCTCCGGTCCGCCGTCGCGGCATGTGCCGCCGCTCTTCTCCTCGCTTCGAACGTGCCGCGCGTGGCGGCGGCCGATCCGTTCGAGATCAACGTCATCCTCTCGCTCACCGGGCCGGGTGCATTTCTCGGCAAGGCCGAGCAGAGCGCAATCGCGCTGGTCGAAGACCGCGTGAACAAGAGCGGCGGCATCGCCGGGCGCTCGATCCAGTTCGTCATCGCGGACGATGAGTCGAGCCCGCAGGTCGACGTTCAGCTCGCGAACGCGTTGATCAGCAAACACGTCTCAGCGATCGTCGGGCCGTCGCTCGCCGGCGGCTGCAACGCGATCCAGGCGCTGCTGAAAGCCGACGGACCGCTGCTCTATTGCCTCTCCGCCGGATTCCATCCGCCCAAGGGTTCCTACGGTTTCACGTACGGCGTCTCCACCGGCGACCTGATCGCCGTCAACGTGCGTTATTTTCAGCAGCGCGGCTGGAAGAAAATCGCGATCATCACATCGACCGATGCGAGCGGCCAGGACGGCGAAACGGGATTGGACGCGGCGCTTGCCCGGCCGGAATTCAAGGATATGACGCTGGTCGATCGCGAGCACTACGCGGTCTCGGATCCGACCGTGACGGCCCAGCTGGCGCACATCAAGGCCTCGGGCGCCCAAGCGATCGTCGCCTGGGGAACCGGCAGCCCGATCGGTACGGTCTTTCACGGCTACGCCGACGTCGGACTCGATCTTCCGATCGGCGTATCGGCTTCGAATCTGATCTATTCCGAGATGAAGCAATTCGCCGCGATCATGCCGTCCGGATTCATGTCGGCCGGCCTGCCGTGCGTGGCGCCGGATTCGATTCCACCCGGCGATCTCGCGACGGCCGTGCGGCAATTCGTCGACGCGTTCAAAGCGATCGGCATTCACGCCGACGTGGCCCAGGCCATCGGTTGGGATCCGCCGATCATCTTGCTCGGCGCTTACAAGAAGCTCGGCCTTGCCGCCACGCCGGCGCAACTGCGCGACTTCCTCGCCGGTCTCCACGGTTTCTCCGGAGCCAACGGAACGTACGACTTCCGCGACGGCAGCCAACGCGGCCTCACCGAGAAAAACGGCATCATGGTTCGCTGGGACGCGGGACGCGACACGTGGGTCGCCATTTCCAAGTTCGGCGGCGCGCCCGTCAAGTAGTAAGGAATAGGCCTTGGCTAGAGATTCACTCAGCAAGGAGCTCGACTTTGAGAGCATCCCTAGCGCGAAAGCCCGTATGCGCCGGAGCTGAATAATTCGGTCGCCGGAAAGCGCTGCTTGATCGCGCCGTACCGGACCGCGACGTCGATGAGCGGCTGAATGTCTGCCGGATCGAGTTTGTCGGCGAACACGACGCGCGCCATCGTACGGACCGTCGCCGGATCGATTCCGGAGAACGTCGCGATGAGATCGGCGGTTTGATCGTGATGCCTGTTGGCAAAGGCACCGGCACGCAACAGGATCTGGCCAACCTTGCGCACGACGGCCGGGTTCTTCGCCGCCCAATCGACGCTGCTTACCCACGCCGAGATGAGCAAGCGCGGCGCAATGCCCTCGATCGGCCGGCCGATCATCCGGTACTTTCCGGTAGCGAGATCCTGACTGAGGGCCGGATTCGCCAGTGCTCCGGCCGCGATGCGGTTCGTATCGAGCGCCAATCCCACCGCCGTCACCGGCTCCTCGACGAACGCGATCGCCTTGGAATTTCCGCCGTGCTGATCGATCCACGCTTGCAACGAGAGCGATTGCATATCGTTGAGGGCCGGCACCGAAACGATCTTCCCGCTCAGATCGGCGGCCGTATGGATGTTCGACTCCTTGCGCACGAGCAAGCCGCTGTTCATGATGTTCGGCAACGAGAGGCTGCCGGGCGCGATGATCGTGAGCGGGACGCCGCGCGCGTGCGCGAGCACGAGGCTCAGCATGCTGGCTTTGCCCACGTCGATCGCGCCGCCCGCTACGGCCGCCGATACCGCCGTGCCGCTATTGAGGCGATCGATACGCGCGGTCAAGCCCGCGTCGCGAAACCAACCCGCCTGATCGGCGTAGAGCACCGGCGTTACGTCGTCGTCGGCCGCCGATGCAAAATGCACCTCGACCGGCGAAGTTCCATCGTCGGCGAACACGCCGCGCGGTAACGCGATGGCCGCACCGGCGACGGCCATTCCGCGCAGCACCCGAACTCGGCCAAGAGGGTACATGAGTTTGCCCATACGGGTTCGAATATTACGGTACCCTCCGGCTCCGTCGTTAGGAGATGCGATGCTCACTCAAGCTCAGAACAAACTGCTCACGGAAACGACCCCCGGCACGGCTGGCGGCGACTTCATGCGCCGCTACTGGCAGCCGGTGGCGCTCTCGGCCGAGCTCGACCTCGACACGCCGATGCCCGTGCGCGTGATGAGTGAGAATCTCGTACTCTTCCGGGACGCCGACGGTAAGCCGGCGTTGATCGAGCGCCGTTGCCCGCATCGCGGCATGGATCTCAGCTACGGACGTCTCGAACCCGGCGGTCTGCGCTGCCTCTATCATGGCTGGGTCTTCTCCAAGACCGGGCAGTGCCTCGAACAGCCGAACGAGCCCGCGTCGAGCACGTTCAAGGATCGCATCAAGCACAAGGGCTATCCGTGCACCGAAGCCGGCGGTCTCGTTCTCGCCTACATGGGCCCGGGCGAAGCCCCGCCCATTCCGGCAATTCCGTTTCTGCTTGCCGACGCCGCCAACTCGAGCGTGACCAAGCGCTACCACGAGTGCAACTTCGTGCAAGCCAACGACATCGATCCCTCGCACTTGTCGTTCTTGCACCTGCTGTTCGATTCGAAGCTCGCCAACGGCCCGAGCAATCAGTACAACATCCAGGACTCCTCGCCGGAAACGATGTGTGAGGAAACGCCGTTCGGTCTGCGCGCGTATTCCGTGCGCACGCTCAAGGACGGCGAGAAGTACGTGCGGCTGACGAACTTCATCATGCCCAACATGCAGGCGTTCGTGGGGGCTCCGATCTTCAACCCGCGCGTGCGGCGCCCCAACGACGAGGACGGCTACTCGCTGCACTGGCACGTGCCGATCGACGACGAGCACCATTGGAAGTACGTCATTCACTACAGCGCGGTCGGCCCGATCGATCACGAATACCAAGACGCGATTCAAGCCAACGAGGTCGACGATCAGTTGCGTCCGGTGCGCACCGCCGAGAACCGCTACTTGCAAGACCGTCAAGAGATGAAGACGCGAACGTACTCCGGCGTCGGCACCAGCTTCCAAGATCAAGACCGCATGGCGGTCGAATCGCAAGGCCCGATCTACGATCGGAGCTTCGAGCACCTCGGGGTCGCCGACAAGCCGATGATCGAACAACGCAAGATCATCTTCCAGGGCATCCAAGACGTGCAAGAGGGACGCGATCCGCTGATCCTCCGCAAGGACGTCGCGAACCCGTTCGACGAGCTGATCACGCGCTCGGCGATCATCGCACCGGGCGTTCCCGTGCAGGGCTTCTGGCGCAGCGGCGTGGAGCTGGTTACACCCTAGTGGATTCACGTTCCGTGAATCCTTCGCGTTTGGGCTGCGCCCAAGCCGCCTAGGCGCCGCCGGTGCCGGCGAGATCGTCGGGTATCCGCCACTCGGTAAGCGGTTGACCGGCGGCGAGAGCCCGGAGTTCGCGCGCGTAGATGCGTCGCAAAATAATGATCTGAATATCGGAGCGGCCGAGCCGGTCCGACGGCCGGCTGCCCACCGGCGGTTGCGCCGCGAGCGCAACGTCGTCCTGAACGTTGACGATGTCGGCCCGGTCGAGTTCGTGCAGGTTGATGCTGCCGTCGAGCGCGCCGCGCACGACCGCATCGTACGGCGCCAATGCGGCCAGTTGTGCGCTGCGCTCTTCGCGCGCGGCCTTCCATTGCGCGAGCGCGTCGCCGGCGAGCGGAATGAGGTCGGCGGTAAAACTGATGTGGCTCGCGTCGTCGATCGGAATGCGGTAGGAGAGATGCTGCACCCAGCCGGCTTGGCGATCCCAGGTCGAGATCAGCGAGCCGACCGGCATCAGCGTGTGCGCGATGCGACGCTTGCCGTCGCTGAAAAGCACGTCGCGCACGATGCCGTAGGCCGTCTCTTCGGCATCGATTTGGGGAATTTCGCGAATGACGCCGCTGGCGTGATAGCGGCTGTTGCGATGGGCGAAGTTGATGTGCACCTGATCGCACGCGTTCTCGAGCCCGTTCCAATAGTTCGAATGCCGCACGAACGAACGCCCTTCGAGATGCCCCTCCCCTTCGAGCGCGCGCACGCGCGGAAACGGCGGGGGTTCACCCGTACCGAGATAGGCATAGACGAAGCCGAGATACGCCCGCACCGGATAGCCCTCGATGCGAACCTTGGCGGCAAAGGCGTCTTCTTCGGCGGGCTGCTCGACGCACTGACCCATCCCGGTGTACTTCCAACCGTGATAGAAGCAGCGCAGCTCTTCGCCTTCGACCCACCCGGTCGACATTTGCGTGCTGCGGTGCGCGCAGTAGAACCCGACCAGGTACGGATCGCCGGAGCCGCCGCGGTAGTAGGTGAAGCCTTCGTTGAGGACGTGAAGCGGTTTGGCGCGCCCCGGCGCGACGTCGTCGAGCATCGCGACCGGCAGCCAGAAGCGGCGTAGATACCGGCCGGCCGGCGTATCGGGGCCGGTATGCGCGATCTCGAATCCGGCGATGTCGAGCGAAGGCGTTGCGGTCATCGGAGCTTCTCCTTACCGTCCCTGATTCATGATGGCATTGATCTCGCTCGCATACGAAAAGAGTTCGGGGTGTTTGACGCCGAGTCCGAACGTGTTGATGAAGCGCACGCCCGTGCGCCGTTCCTGCGCGATGATGCCGGCCATGTGCGAGCCCGGCAGCGCGGCGTTGTCGCCGCCCATCACGTCCCACAGCACCTTCTGTCCGTCCCGGGTCAAGAGATAGGCGATGAACAGGCGCGCCGCCGCCGGATGCGCGGCCGTGAGCGGAATCCCGGGCGCAAATGCGTAGATCGCGGTGCCTTCGCGCGGGTGGATGATGCCCAACGGTTGCCCTTTGCGCTGGGCGAGCCGCGTTTGATGATCGCCGCAATCGAGTCCGAAGATCAGGAACTCGCCGCTCGCTACCCGATCGGTGTCGCCGCACGTCATCAGACCCGCCGTTTGTTGCGAGAAACTTCGGTAGAACGCCAGCATGCCCGCGTGGCCCATCATCGCATCGACCCCGAGATAGTTACCGAACAGCCCCTGATAGTTGGTCGATGCGATCTTGCCTTTCCACTGCGGCGCGAGCAGATCGGCGAAGCTTTTGGGTACTTGGCTCGGCGGAATCTTTTGGGTGTTGTAGATGAACGATTCGAGCACCGTCACCGCGACGACGGCGCGCTTGCCGAAGTACATCGTGTTTTCGGGTAACTGCGGCACGTACTTACGGTAATCCACCGCCTGCGCGACCTCGGCCAAATTGGTGTCGCGCACGTGGAAGAGCACGTCGGATGAGGCCGTGTGGCCCGCGCGCACCTCCTGCGCGACTTGCGTTTGGAACGCCGCACCGTTCGCAACGGGCGAGTAATGGATCTGCAGGTTGATGTGATAGATGCGGTTGATGTGCGCTTGGATCTCACGCGCACCGTCGGCACCGCCGTACGTTGCCCCCCACGCAACGTCGAGCTTGCCTTCTTTGGCCGCGGCCGCGACCAGCGCGGCCAGGTTCGGCGGATCGCGAAATGCCGGCGGCGACGGGCTCTGCGCGCGGGCAGGGCCGGCCAGCGTTGCGACGAGCAGTGCGGCGACGGCTGCCGGCCGGAGAAATCCGTACACGGTCCGCATCTATGAAGCCGTGAGCATCTCGCCGGCGCTGAATGCTTTCGGAATGAGGCCGTAACGTGCGGCCAGATCGATGACGGGCTGATAGTCGTTCGGGTCGAGCATCAGGCCGTCGGTCGTGCGCGGGAACGCCGCTAGCGACGCTTCGTCGACGTGCAGAAACGGTGCCAGATACTGCGCCATCTGTGCCTGATGGGTGTACTCATAACGGGTCGCCTCTTGCAAGCCTGCAACGAAGCGCCGCACGACATCAGGATACTTAGCGGCGTAGTCGGTGGTCGTAAACCAGGTGCTCGAACAGAAGTGCTTGGAGATCGTGTCGAAGGGGTTGGTCAGCAGCTTCACGCTCGGCGTGCGCATCGCAACTTGCAGGATCGGGTTGAGCACCGTCGCGCCGTCGATGCGGCCGGCTTCGAGCGCCGGGATCGTGGCCGACGAAGAGATCTCGGCAAAGTGCATCGTTTTCGAATCGCCGCCGTTGGCATCGACCCACGCCATCGCCGCCAGTTGATTGAGATCCTGAAGCGATGCGCCGGTGAACGTCTTGCCGTTGCAGTCCTTGGCGCTCGTGATGCCGGCCGACTTGCGCACGACGAGACCGCACATCGGGGCGGCGGCCGTCGAGATCGCCGCGGGCCAGATCGCCGTCAACGGCACGCCGCGCACGTGGCCCGTCACGATCGCCATCGTACCCGACTTCGCGATCTCGAGCGAACCGCCGAGGACGGCCGCCGCCGCCGCCGCACCGCTATTCGCGGCCTGAAGCTGGATGTCGAGGCCGAGCCGCGCGAAGATGCCGCCGGCGATCCCGTAGAGCAGCGGGGCGATGTCATCGGACAACGCCGAGGCGACGTGCACCGTCTGCAGATCCGCCGCGCGCGCCCGCGGCGTCGCCGCAAACGCGGCGGCGGCGGCCGCAAGCTGAGCCAGGAGCGTGCGACGCGCGATCAGCTGCATGCAGCGCCCTTACGCCGCCGTAACCGCCTCGCCTGCGAAGCTCCGGCGAGCGGCGCCCGGGCGAGCCAGGAGCAGGGCAGCATGGAGGGCGCCAGAAAGCGATTTTCATGCTGCATCACCGGCTTGCCCGAACGTCATTTCTCGCCGGCGGGGCAGCTGCGCTCGCAACCGCCGGGGTCGCCGTCGCCCAGACGCCGCCGGCAAGACCGCACCTGAGCGTCGGGACATCGGCCATCGACGCGGCGATGGGACTCGTCTCGGCGCAGCGCGGGGGCTTCTTCAACAAGCACGGTATCGACGTCGACTTCGTCGTCAACAGCGGCGCGGCCAACGCGGCGGCGGTCGCGGGCGGCACGCTGCAACTCACCGGCTCGAACGTCGTCACGCTGATCAAAGCGCACCTCTCGGGCGTGCCGTTCCAGATCGTGGTGCCGGGCGATCTCTACACCACCGAAAATCCGACGCAAGTGCTGTGCGTGCGCGATGCCTCGATCAAGACCGCCGCCGACCTGAATGGAAAAACGATCGCCGTCACCGCGATCGGCGATCTGCTCTCCACCTCGACGCTTGCGTGGATCGATCAGAACGGCGGCTCGTCGAGCAGCGTGAAGCTGGTCGAGTTTCCGCCCAGCGCGCAAGCCGCGGCGCTGGAAACCGGACGCGTAGCGGGCGCGACCTTGGCCGAGCCTTACCTCTCCGAAGCCGTCGGCGGCGGAACGGTGCGCGTGTTCGGGAAGATCTTCGATGCGATCGCGAAAAAGTATCTGATCGCCGCCTACTTCGGCATGCCGGACTACATCAACGCCAACCCGGACGCCGCGCGCCGCTTTGCCGCCGCCCTCCTCGAGGGCAACAACTTCGCCAACACGCACCCCGACCAAACGTTGCCGTGGCTGATCGATTTCGCGAAGGTCGATCCCGCAGTCGCGAAACGCGTGCGGCGCGAGAAGTTCGCCGATGCGATGGACCCCTCGCTGATCCAAGTCGAAATCGACGCGCTCGCGCGGCTCAAGCTGATCGACCACGCCTTCGACGCGCGCGACCTGTTCAGCCCCGTCGTGCTGAATATGCGCCGCTAAGGCCGGCTACGCGGCGATGCTGTGCGCCGCGCCGAAGATCGGCAAACCGAAGATCACGATCTCCAGGCCCACGCCCGTCTCCACGCTCGCGATCGCGCCCGTCCCGATCTTCACGAACGTATTCACGCCGGCTTGCTTGCCGTCGACCGTTCCCGCACCGCTGAGCACCATGCCGACCTGCGTTCCCGCACGCGGACCGATCGTCGCGACGCCGCCCGGCTGGACGCGAATCATCGTCACCGACACGTGCCGCTCCGTGAAATCGCCGAGCGACTTCGTCAGCACGCCCGGCGTTCCGGCGAGCGGCTGCCACTCCGCGTTTTCCGGCCGCATGATGATCTGATCGCTGTAGCGCGGTTTCGGATATTCGATCCGGCGCCCGTTGACGTATTCCCACATCGCTTCGAACGCGTCTTGCGGCTTGGGCTTCGGTCCGTCGGTCTTGTGCCAGAACAGGCCCTTCTCGAACGTTCCGAGCTGCTCGAGCGCCCGCGTCGCGGCCTTCATTTGCGCGCTACTGATGAAGCCCAGACCGCTCGCGCCGCCGAACTGCAGCGTGAAGCCGCTCGTTCCGATGTCGCGATGATCCTCGGTCGGCCCGTAGTGCAAGCCTTCCGGGAAGTAGCCGATCTGGCCGGCTTCGATCCAGCGCCGCGGACCATAGTTCACGCGGCCCGCCAGCGGCATCCGGATCTGATCGAAGTTGTGGCGATGACGCGGCTGATTTTCGGTACCGCCAAGGCCACGGTTGAACGTCACGCGGAAGTTGTCGGGCGCGCCTTCGGTGCCGAAGACCGGCGTCTTGATCTCGATGTGATACTCGCGGTGGGTGCCGAGCGAACCCCACGGCACATCGTCGAACCCAACGACCTCGATCATGCGCGGAGGTTCGCCACGACCGGGCTGATCATATCCCGGGCATCGAAGCTGTGATCGATGACCTTGATGCGCGCCAGCGCGTCGATTTCGGTTTGAATCGCCGCCGGATCCATCGAGGTACCGAAATGTTCGCGGCGCGAGCGTTTGACGACGGCCGGGTCGAGCTTGGCGAACTCGACCAGCCACGGCAACGTCTGGTCGGGGTGCGCGTTTGCGAACGCGCTGCCTTGCAGCATCGAGAGGGCAAAGCGGCGCACCGTTTCGGGGTTGGCCTTCATCCAATCGCTATTGCCGAAATACGCGGCGACCAAGAAGCTCGGCGCGATCGCATCGAAGATATTGCCGAACACCCGCACGGTCCCGGTGCCGAGTGCCTCGGAGAGAAATGGTTCGGCGAGCGTTGCGCCTTGGACGCGTCCGGCTTCGAGCGCGGTTGCTTGCGCGGCGGGCGGAAATTCGACCAGCTTCACGGTGCTCGCGTCGCCGCCGTTCTTCGCGATCCAGGCCAAGGTCGACGTCGAGAGCAGATCGCCGATCGCGGTGACGGCGATCGTCTTCCCGTTGAGATCGGCGGCGGTCTTGAAACCGCTGTCGGTGCGCGTGCACAGCACCTGCGTCGGATTGGTGTTGACGTACATGCTGCTCGGCGCCACCATCAGGAAGCCGATCCCTTGCAAGTGCGCTTTGATCAGCGTGACGATGTTGGACGCCGCGAACTGCATCGTTCCGCCGGCGATCGCGGCCGCGCTCGCGGCACCGTTGCTCTGGATGATCTCGACGTCGAGACCATTCTTGGTAAAGTACCCGTTGTGCTGGGCGGAAAGCAGCGCCGACGCCGCGTCGATCGTCGACGAACCGACGACGACGTGCGGCACGGTTTGCGCAAAAGCAGCCTGCGAGCTCGCAGCGAACGCCGCGCCGGTCGCGAGAAACGTGCGTCGCGTCGCGCTCATCGGAGCGCCGGATCGATCAGTTCGCGCGCATCGAACGAAGCGGGGATCGCCTTGTACTTCGCACAGGTATCGATCAGCGGCTGGAGCAGCTTCGGGTCGACGCTCAGCGCGCCGAGCACGCGCGGCATCGAATTGAACACGGCCGCCGGAACGTCGGTGAACTTCGACATCACCTCGACCGTCTGCGGAAAGTGCCCGTTGACGTAGCGCGCCGATTCGATCAGCGCATCCCGGAATTTCGCGACCGTCGTCGCGTTCGCGCGCACGTAGTCGGTCGTTGCCATCCAGCCGGTATACATGAACCGCGGCGCAATCGCGCCGTTGGGATCGAGCAGAACACGCACCTTCCCCGTGTTCAGGGCCTGCTGCAGATCGGGATCGATCGTGGCGCCGGCGTCGATCCGGCCGGTGTCGAGCGCCGCGGCTACGGCCGAGATCGGCAGCTCGAGAAACTTGATCGTCGACGAGTCGCCGCCGTGCGCGTCGGCCCAAGCACGCGTTCCGATCATGTAGAGATCGTTGATCGCGGAACACGCCACGACTTTGCCGTTGAGGTCGGCGCCGGTGCGGATCGGGGAATCCGTCCGCACGATGATCGCTTCGTTCGCGTCGCTCGCTTCGTACAGCCCGCCGGGTGCGACGATGACGACCGGGATGTTGTGCGCGTGTGCGACCAGCATCGAGATCATGCTCGACTTGCCGAACTGGTAGCTGCCGCCGGCAACGCCGGCCGTCACGGCCGAGCCGCTGTGCTGCGCTTCGAGTTGGACGTCGAGACCGTGTTTGCGGAATATCCCGTTCTGCACCGCCCAGACGGCGGGCGTGATCGAATCCTCGGGGACGCCCGCGATGTGCAGCGGGATGAGCGTTTGCGCGCTGCCGACGGACGGGCTCGCCAGAGCCGCCGCGGTGAGCGCGAGCGCGGTCCGGCGCCTCATGGCGCGAACACGATTTCGGCGGCCGGGAAGCCCGCGACCCCGCCGTATTTCGCGGTGAGGTCGACGACCGGCTGCACGAGCGAGAGGTCGAGCCGCTCGGCGAAGATGGTCCGCTGCATCGTTTTCAGCGTATCGGCGCTCAGCTTAGCGTATTTCATCAAGATCGCCCCGCTCTGCGGATGGTTCTTGTTGGACCAAATCGCGGTCTTTGCGAAGGCGTCCTGCAGCCGGCGGACCACATCCCGGTTCGCCTGCGCCCAGGCCATGGTCGAAAACACCGCCGTGATCAGAAAGGCGGGCGCAATCGCGTCGAACGGCGCGCCGATCACCCGCCCGTCGTTGCGGGCCGCGCTCGCGAACGGCTCGACGAACGCGCCGGCGTCGATGCGTCCGCTGCGCAGCGCGACGATCATGTCGAGCGGCCCGGCCTCGGTAAACCGCACGGTCTCCGAGCGCCCGCCGTTCTTGTCGATCCACGCCTGCGTGCCGTACTGCGGCAGCCCGCGCAGCGTGTTCACGGCAACGGTCTTTCCGTTGAGGTCGCTCGCCGTGCGGTACGGCGAGCCTTTCGGAACGATCAGGTACGTCGACGGGGTTTTGGACGTATACAAGCCGCCCGGCCCGATCAGCACGAACGGGATGTGTTTGGAGTGGGCTTGCGCGATCGAGACGATGTTGGAAACGCCGACGTCGAGCGCCCCCGACGCGACGGCGGTCGAAATCGCGGCTCCGTTGATGGCCCCATCCTGAAGGTCGACGTCGACGCCGGCCGCCTTGAAGAACCCCATGTCGAAACCGTAGTACGGCTCGGCCGCCGAGTCGACCGGCGTCGTCTCCATGCGCACGGGCGCGCTCTGCGCGAATGCCGGCGCGCCGGTAAATCCGGCCGCGGCTATACCGCCGAAGAGGCGCACCGCGTGCGAGCGCTTCACGCGACGTCGAACTCCATGAGCCCCATCCCCGTCGCCCAAGGGACAACCGCTTCGTACGCGAGCTTGTGCCCGCGCGCGCCGTCGAGCGCACCCTGCAGCGCGATCCAGGCTAAGAGCTCGAACGCGCCCGCGCCGGCGGCCGCAAAATCGGCGTTGCTGTAGCCGCGCAGACCGGCCGCATCGCCGCGCTCCATGCGCTGCATGAAGAGTTCGTCGAACGAGGAGTCGATGATGCCGTGCCGCAGTTCGCCCGGATCGTGCGAGAGGCCGCCGCTCGCGATCACACCGATACGCTGCTTCTCCGCCGCCAGCGCGCGGCCGATGACGCGCCCGAAGTCGTAGCAACGCGCGGCAGACGGCTGCGGCGCGACCAGCGTGTTGAAGAAAATCGGCACGACGGGGACGTCATTGCCGACACCGAGCAGATGAAGCGGCACCATCGAGCCGTGATCGAATTCGAGATCGAACGAGAAGCCGGGCTCGAACCCGTTCTCGTAGGCCGCGGCGACGATGCGTCCGCCGAGATCGGCAGCACCGGCTTGTTCGCGGCGCTCGATCCGCAGGAACGGTTCGACCGGTCCGGTGTACGCCTCGGCCCGGCCGACGCAGAACGCGCCGACGTGGTCGAGAAAGAAGTTCACCCAGTGTTCCGAGGTGAGCAGGACGAGCGCGTCGACACGTGCGCTGTGCAAATCTGCGGCGAGCCGCTCGAAAGCTGCGCCCAGGTTGTCGCGTTGTCCGGCCGGCGCGGCTTCGGGCCACGCCGTGATGCCCGGTGCGTGGCTCATCGCGGCGGCGAAAACGATCGGCATCAGGCTTCTCCCCGGATCGCGCGCAGGTAATCCGGCTCGCTCATCTTGTGAATGATGGTGAAGGGGCGCAGCAGCAAGCCGTGCACGCCCAGCGCGTAGAGCTTGCCGACATCGAACGCCAAGATCGCGCTACGCTCCTCGGGTGTGAGCGCATAGCCCGCGACGAAAGCATCCTTTTCCGCGAAATAGCGCTCGCGCAGCGCCGGATCGCGGTTGACGTCGCGCAGCAGCCTTTGCAGCGTATACGTGCTCATGCGATGCGCGCCTGACGCTTGACCCAGGCCAGGACCGTCGGAAAGGTCTGGGGACCGTAGCCCATGTGCCCGCCGGGGAAAAACCGAGCGGCCTTGGGCGAACCATGTTCGAGCAGCACCAGCATGTCGTCGAACGGCACCTGCTGATCGTCGCGTCCGTTGACCACCAGCATCGGCGCGTGCGGGCGATCGAGCACGCCTTGCGCGACGAGCGAGAAATCCTTGACGCGCTCGATGTACTCATCGTACGACGCGGCGCCGACGGTGCGGGCGCGCGTGAGGCTCAGATCCATCAGATAGCTCGGCGCCGAGGCCGACTTGAGGTTCCACTCGCGGCTGAAGAAACGGTCGATGCCGCCACCCCAATTCACCGCACCCGCAACGCGATCGGGATACGTGTGCGCGATCTTCGTGGCCCAATATCCGCCGTACGACATGCCGATCACCACCACGCGGTCGGCGTCGAGATCGCTCTGCGTCGCGATCCAATCGAACAACGGCGCGTACTGGCGCTCCGCATCGACCGACCCCAGCACCGGCGATTCGCCCACGCCCGGCATGTCGATATTGATCGACGCGAATCCGGCCTCGAGCATGGCCTCGTTGTAATCGGTTCGCTCTTCCTTCCACGTGTCGACGCCGCCCCAGCGGATGACGACCGGCTGCTTCTTGCCGGCTCGGCGGCGAATGTAGAACGTGATCTGCTTGCCTTCATCCGCGCGTCCCGCGAAGGGAATCGTGATGACTTCGAGCGGCGGATCGAAGTACGCGCCGGCGGCGCGGAAATTCTGCACGGAACGCTGGTAATTCGCCCACTTCGCAGGATGCGTGGGCGACGGAAAGCGTCCCGCGTGCAACAGACCGTAGGCGTTGAGAAAGGCCGCGTGCGCCGCCGCGTGGTCGCCGGCCTGCGCACGCTTCTGCCCTTCTTCTTCGAACGGCACGGCCGCGCGCAGCCACACCTCCGCCCAATGATCGGGTTCGGTATTTGCCAACGCATCGATCGCGGCGGCGGCAGCGGTCGCGTCGACGCCGTGAAACGGCGCCTTGTGCGTGCTCAGCCGTTCGTGCAGATTGGCCTTTAGCGCGTCCAGCGAACTCATCGGGCGAACTCCTCAGCTTGGTGTTTGGCTTCTTCGCGCATCAGCTTGCGAAGCCGCGTGATGCCCACGTCGTGCAAGTACAGGCGTTCCGGCGCCGGCCATGCCGGCATAAAGGCCAGTGCGTTCTTGTCCTGTTCGAGCACCGCGTTCACGAACCCGAGGATGCGGTACTTGAACAGGAAATGCCACAAGTTGCGCTGCCAGCCCGATACCTTCCGCAGCCGCCACACGTTGACGCGCGTATGGCCTTCGTCGATCGGGGTGGTGAAGAAAATGATGCCCATGAACCCGCCCGGTCCGGCGTTCGGCGGCATCGGGATCTCGACGCGCGAGTACATCGCCGTGCCTGCGTCGACGTACTCGATCCAATCCAGGTTGACGCCGCGCTGGCCTTCGCGATAGACCTGAAACCCATGCCCGGTGTCCTTGACGGCGATGTTGTCGTTCTTCGGCCCGCGCGATTGCGTGTAGGTTTGGCTATGCAGATACGGACCGTGCATCGGATCGACCAGATTGTCCCAAACGTAGCGGTAGTCGCCGTTCCACACGTCGGTGTGGATCACGCCGGTCCACTCGGCCGAGATCAGCTCTTCCGGAAGTTCGAGCGGCGGCGGCTCGGGATGCAATTCATCGCCGAAGTATGCCCACACGGCTTGGTAGTGCTCGATCACCGGATAGCTCTTGATCAGCGTCTTGCCTTCGAGCGAGCAGCCGGGAAGCGCCGGAACGCTCGCGACCTTGCCGTAGTCGTCGACCTGAACGCCGTGATACGCGCAGGTGAGCAAACCGTCGCGAATTTCGCCGATCGACATCGCGATGCCGCGATGCGGACAGCGGTCCTCCAACGCGTGCACACGCCCGGCGGCGTCGCGCCATAGCACGAGGTTCTCACCCAACCGCTTGACGCCGGTCGGCGCCGGCGTCACCTCATCCGAAGAGGCGACGACGTACCATTTGTTCCGCAATCCGTAATTAAGCAAGAGTTCGGCGCGGGCCGAAGGTGTCGGTCCCTTCTTCGCCTTCCGCTGAGGCGTCGCGGCTTGTGCGCGCGACGCATCCCAATCGGCCCGGAAAATCGGTCCCGCGACGGTCTTTTCCAGTACCGGAGCGAGCGCTGCGAGCGTGTCGATAAGCTCTTGCTCGTCCCACGCGGCACCGGACGACGGCCGGACGCTGCTCGCGTTCAAAGACTGCAAGACGTGTTTCAGTGTATGATCCGCCGCGAGAATTTCCATGAGCGTCGCGCACAGCTGCGACGCGTAATCATGCGACATTGTAGAACTCATGTTTGCGGACCCCAAGCGACCGGTATGCGGGAGGCTCCTTTTGGCGACACTAGAAGAAAGATACTCCCTTTTTGTCGTCCGTGCGGAGAACTTCTTTGTCCCTGGTCCTTGCACTCGATATCGGCGGTACATTCACCGATTTGGTCGCGTTCGATTTGACGAACGGCTCGATTCATCACGCCAAGAGCTCGACCACTCCGTACGACCTCGCCGTCGGCATCCGTGAGACGCTCGCGAAGAGCGGGCTGCCGATGCGCGATGCGGAAACGTTCATTCATGGTTCGACGGTCGCGATCAACACCGCGATCGAACGCACCGGCGCGCGCACCGCGCTGGTCGTCACCGAAGGGACGCGCGACGTCTACAGCATCGGCCGCGGCAACCGGCCCGAAGCGTATAACCTCTTCTTCGAACGGCCGACGCCCTACGTTCCGCGCCGCGACACCCACGAGATCGTCGAGCGCCTCAACGCCTCGGGTGACGTCGTCACGGTGCTCGAACGCGACGGCGCGCGCGACCTCGCCAAGCGCCTGAATGCCGACGACATCGAATCGGTGGCCGTCTGCTTTCTGCACTCCTGGGCAAACCCCGATCACGAAGTCGCCGTCGGTGAGATCTTCGCCGATCTCGCGCCCAATGTGTACCGCTCGCTTTCGCACGACATCCTGCGCGAATACCGCGAGTACGAACGCACCTCGACGACCGTGCTGAACTCCTACGTCGGACCGCGCGTCAGCAAGTATCTCTCCGATCTCGAAGGTTTGCTCGAATCGTTCTCGTTCGGCGGCCGGCTCTTGATCATGCAGTCGAACGGCGGCACGATGTCGCCCGCAACGGCGAAACGCATTCCGGTCGCGATGATGGAATCGGGACCGGTCGGCGGGATCATCGCGGCGGCGGAGGTCGGCAGCCGGCTCGGCTATCCCAACGTGATCGCGTTCGACATGGGCGGAACGACCGCCAAAGTCAGCCTGGTGCAGAACAGCGAACCCGATATCGCGCAGGGCTATTTCATCGGCGGCGCGGCCAGCGGACACCCGGTGATGCTGCCGGTCGTCGACATCATCGAAGTCGGCGCCGGCGGCGGCAGCATCGCCTGGATCGATCAGGTCGGCGCGCTGAAAGTCGGCCCGCGCAGCGCCGGCGGTCATCCGGGTCCGGTCGCCTACGGTCAAGGCGGCACGGAGCCGACGGTCACCGATGCCAACGTCGCGCTCGGGCGCGTGATCGCCGAGCGCTTTCTCGGCGGCGAGATGCCGCTCGACGTGCAAGCGGCGCGCGAGAGCATCCGCCAAAAGATCGCCGAGCCGCTCGGGATCTCGGTCAACCAAGCCGCGCTCGGCATCATCAAGATCGCGATCGCGGAGATGTCGCTTGCCGTCCGCGGCGTTTCGGTTGCGCGCGGCTACGATCCGCGCGACTTCGCGCTGCTCGGCTTCGGCGGCGCCGGCGGACTGCACGCCGCCGAGATCGCGCGCGAACTGCACATCCCGACGCTGATCGTGCCGCGCGTTCCCGGACACTTCTCCGCCTTCGGCATGCTCATGGCCGACCTGCGCCACGACTACGTGCGCACGTACTACAAACCGCTGCTGAGCTGTGATTTCGCCGACATGTCGCGCGTGTTCGACGAGATGATCGTCGAGGGCAAAGCACTGCTCGCCGACGAGGGCACCGCTCCCGAGGCCATGGCCGTGCAGCGCTTCCTCGACGTGCGCTACGTGGGTCAGGAGTTCCCGATCCAAACCCCGGTCAGCGATGACGACTTACGCAGCGGCGATCCGGCGCGTATCCGGCGCTCGTTCGACGAACTGCACGACCGCCGCTACGGACACCAGGCCGTGAACGAACCGGTCGAGGTCGTGAACCTGCGCCTCACCGTCAATGGCCGCCGCGAACGCCTCACCTTCCCGAGAATCGAGAGCGGCGCGGGCGAGGCGCTATTCGCGCGCAATCCGGTCGTTCTCGACGATCCCGAACATCCGGTCGAGTGTCCGGTCTACGACCGCGATAAGTTGCCGCCCGGATCGAAGGTTGAGGGCCCGGCCATCATCTGGGAATACGCGTCGACGACCGTGCTGCTGGCGGGCGATGCGATGACGGTCGCCGACGGCGGCGAAATGATCGTAACCATCGGAGCAAACGCATGATCGCCGAACAACCCGCCCGCCTCGACCCGGTCACCCTCGAAGTGCTGCGCAACGCGTTCCCGGCGATCGCCGACGAGATGTCGGTCGACCTCCAGCGCACCTCGTACAACATGATGATCTACGAAATCCGCGACTACTGTTGCGCGCTGCTCGATACCGAAGGGCGCTTGATCTCGCAGAACATCGGCGGCGTTTCGCATTTCGTAGCCGATCTCGGCGTGGTCATCAAGGATGGGATCCAGCGTTACGGACGCGACGGCTTCGCGCCCGGTGACGTGATCCTGATGAATCATCAGCGTGTGGCCGGCCAGCACCTCAACAACGTCTGCATCTACACGCCGTTCTTCGTCGACGGCGTGCTGACCGCGTTCGCGATCGTGCGCGCGCACTGGGGCGACGTCGGCGGCATGAGCACCGGCTTCGGCGCGCAGAACGTCGCCGACCCGTGGATGGAAGGCCTGCAGTTCAACCAGATCAAGATCTACGAGCGCGGCGTGCCCGACGAAAAAGTGCTCGCGATCATCTGCGACAACATCCGCTACCCCGATGCGGCGATGGGCGACATGCGGTCGCAAATCGCCGCCTGTAAGCTGGCCGAGCGCCGGCTCGAAGAGCTCTACACGCGCTACGGGCGCGATACGATCTCGCGTTCGATCGAGACGATCTTCGATGAGACCGAGCGCAAGTGCCGGCTCGTCGTCGGCGAGATTCCCGACGGCGTTTACGAGGCCGAGTCCTACATGGACCACGACGGCTTCGACCGCACGTCCACGGTGCCGCTGCGCGTCATCGTGACGGTCAGCGGCACCGACATGACGATCGACCTGACCAAATCCTCGCTCGAACGCAAGGGCGGGATGAACGCCCGCACGCTGGCGGCGCCGTACATCGCCTACAAGGGCATCACCGGGCCGCTCGAACCGGTCAACGAGGGCTCGTTCCGCGCGTTGAAGGTCGAAATCCAAGAGGGCAACATGTTGATGGCGCGTTTCCCCGCGCCGATGGCCGGCTGGAGCCGCGCGTTGCCGACGATGGTCGACACCATCGTCAAAGCGCTCGCGCCCGCGATGCCGGAACGCACGCCGGCCGCGCACTTGGGAACCCTCGGCGGCGGCGTCGCGTTCTTCGGCCGCGATCCGGAAACGGGCACCGCTTTCGTGCTGCAAACGATCGAAGGCGGCGGCTGGGGCGCGCGCCCCAATGCCGACGGCCCGTCGGCGTCGGTGTCGGTCTGCCAAGGCGACGTGCGCAACACGCCGATCGAAACGATCGAGCTGAAGTCGCCCGTGCGAGTCGACCGGCGCTCGCTGCGCGACGGTTCCGGCGGCGCGGGCAAGTACCGCGGCGGCCTGGGCATGGTCACGCAGTTCACCAACCTGCTCGAAGGCAGTTGGAGCCTCAGCAACAACGGTCGCCGCAAGCTTCCGCCGTGGGGCGTGTTCGGCGGCGGCAGCGGCGAGGCGTCGCTCAACCGCACGCGGCGCAGCAAAGACGAACCGTTCGCGAACGAAGATCCGCACCGCACGAACTTCCCCGCCGGCTCTTCGGTCGTCGTGGAGACGGCCGGCGGCGGTGGGTGGGGGAATCCGCTGGATCGCGATCCGGCCAGCGTGCGCAACGACGTGCTCGACGAGTTCATCACCATCGACGCAGCGCGCGACGAGTACGGCGTCATCCTCAAGGCCGACAAGACACTCGATGACGCCGCCACCGCGGCGTTGCGCGCCCAGCGGCGTCAACCCTGATGCGGATCGCCGCGACGATGCTGAGCGCGTTGCTCGTGTTTGTCGCCGCTATCCCGGCGGGCGCCGCCACGCCCGATACGATCCACGTCGGGCGCGCGAGCCCGGATTCGTTCCTGTTCGCGCTGCTCGATCTCGGCACCGACGCCCACATCTGGGACCGGGTAAACCTCAAACCGGTGATGTCGGCGTTCAAGTCCGACGCGCAGCAACAACAGGCGTTCGTGGCCGGCGAACTCGACTTCGGACTGGGATCGGGCCCGGCGATGGGCTACCGCTCCAAGGGCATCCCGGCGATGGCCGTGGCCGAGATGTATGGTTCGCCCTCGAACATGTGCGTGATCGTCGCGCAGAACAGTCCGATCAAGACGCCACGCGACCTCAAGGGCAAGACGATCACGGTCTCGTCGGCCGGTTCGCTCACCGATTGGCTCGTTCACGAGACCTCGCGCGAGCAAGGCTGGGGCAACGACGGCATCAACTCGCTCGAGATGGGCGCGATCGAACCGCGCATCGCCGCGATGAACGCCGGGCAGACCGCGGGCGCGGTGGCCGATCTCAGCGTCGGCTATCGCGTGGAAGAGACGCACGAAGGCCGCGTCCTGATGTCGTTCGGGTTGATCAAACACTTCATCACGCACGCCGTCTTCGCCAGCGACAGCATGATCGCGAACCATCCCGACATCGTCGACCGCTTTCTGCGAGGCTGGTTCATGACGGTGGCGTACGCGCGATCGCACAAGGCCGAAACGGTCGCGAGCGCGGTGGCGGCGCTGCACCAATCCCCCGCCGTCGCCTCGCGGCTCTATGATGAGGAATTGCCGGGCCTCTCGAAGGACGGCACCTTCGATACGCAGTCCGTTGCGGCGGTCGCCGCGTCGCTGAAGGAGCTCGGCATCATGGATAGCGTGCCCGACCCGAAGACGCTCTATACCACGCGCTTCACGCCGGTGAAAATCTAACTCTTGCGCGGGCTCGCCCTAGCGTTCGCGCTGTTTTGGGCAGCCTGCGCGCTGCCGGCCGGCGCCGCGCAAACGCTGACGTTCACGATGCCCTCGATCCAGATGTTCGAGTCACCGTATCTGGTCGCGTGGCAGAAAGGCTATTTCGCCGAGGAAGGCCTCGACTTCACGTACACCCTGGCTAACGGCGGCGTGGCGACGCCGGCGCTGCTCTCCGGCAGCGTCGATGCCAGCGCCTCCAGTGCGAGCGCGCTGGCCGCGATCATGCGCGGCGGCGCGATGCGCATCGTCCTCGTGCTGCAAAACCGCGGCCTTTATTCACTGTGGTCGACGCGCCCCGACATTCGCACGCTGGCGGATGTGAAAGGCAAACAGGTCGGCATCGAAACCCGCGGCGACGCGGGCGAAGTGGCGACGCGCATCGCGCTGCAGCAAGCCGGTATACCGCCCGATTCCGTCGGCTACACGCCGCTCGGCACCGCGAACGGCGCGAGCGCGATGTCGGGCCTCACGCCGGCGTTCGTCCTCGCCTCGACGGACGTGACGCAGTTGCGCATCTCCGGGGAGCTGAGCAAAGCGCACCTCGTGATGGACTACAAGAACATCCACCTCCCGATCGACGGCCTCGCCGTTTCGGAAAAGACGATCGCCGATCGCCCCGAGCTGCTCCATAAGATGCTGCGCGCGATCGTCAAGGGCATGGCCTACGTGCGCGCCTACAAGCAGCAGACGATCGCCATGCTGCTGAAGCTGCTGCCGGCGTCGAACGCCGCGATCGAATCGGCCGACTACGACGCGTTCATCGCCGGGCTAAGCCCCGACCTCGTCGTCACGAACGACGATATCCGCGGCGATCTCGACGTGCGCGCCGTGCTGCTCAACATGCCCCGCGAGTCGGTCCCGCCGATCGACGCGATCTACAACTTCGCCCCGCTCCGCGCCGCCGAAGCCGAAGTCCGCGCCAGCCGCTGGAAACCGACCCCCTAACAAAAAGGGAATGGCGCCTCGCGTCAGTGCTTGATCGGGATTCCGCCGAGTTGGCTTGCCGGGAAGAAGTCTTGTTTGTCACGATCCCAGCCGACGATCACGACGGCGTTCGAATCGAGCCCATGCTGGTCGCCGGCCGAGAAATCGTAATTGCCGTTGAGCGCCGGGAAGTGGCGCAGCCCGAGCGTGTACGTCTTCAGCTGGTCGGCGGTCATCGACGGGCCGAACTGACGTAGCGCCGCGACCGTGATCAGGAGCGAGTCCCACGAGAGCGTGTGCAGCGGCGTCGGCTCGACGCCGATCAGTTTGAACGCATCGGCGAACATCCGGCCCTGTTTGCGGACATCCGCATCCTTGAGCAAGTCGCCGAGCTGAAACGGCACGCCGTTGAAATAGAGCTCGTGCGGGAGATATGCGGCCATCGGCTTGAGCTGGGGGGCGCTGGCGTTGGCGGTGGTGGTCAGCACCGGCACGTCGAGCCCCACGTCGGACATCGCGTGGATCACGGTTCCGAACACCGTGCCGCTGGTCGACGTCCAGAGCGCATCCGGTTTCGCGGCCTTGATCTTCGCGAGTTGCGCAGCGGCCGAGACGTCGCCCGTGCTCACGCGTTCGTCCGCGACCAGCTCGAGGCCGCGCAGATCGGGTGACGCAAAGAGTTCGGCGTTGATCGCGACCGTTGCCATGCCGGTCGCGTCGGTCGAGCCGATGAACGCGATGCGGTGAAAACCGCGCAGCTTGGCATACATCAGAATCGTTTTCGTCAGCGCGCGAATCGTGGCGCCGGTCGCAAACGAATACGAATCTTTCGGCGGCGAGTAGCCCGGCGAGAAACAGAATTGGACCGGCCCCGTCGCCGACACCGCCGCACCGATCGAGGCGCACGTTGCGACCACAGCCGAGCCGAACAGCACCGGAACGTGCTGCGCGACGATCGCATTGGTCAGCTGCAGCGCGACTTGCGGGCTCGTCTGATCGTCTTTGATGTCGAAATGGATCTGGGCGCCGCGCACGCCGCCGTTGGCATTGATGTACTTCTCGAACGCGGCCAGCGTTTGGCTTTCGGCCTGGCCGGAAAACGCCGCTTGCCCGGTCATCGGGAGAATGACCTCGAACGTGTACGGCGCCGATTGCGCACACGCCGGCACGCTCGCGCCGCCGACAAGCGCGGCAGCGAGCGTGGCGCAAACGAACCGGAGTGCTCCGCGCATCGGCTCCCTCACTTCAGGACGATCAGTTCTTGCGGGCGCGTGCCCAGGCGAACGCCGCCGTTCTTGCCCACGACCGCCGAATCACCCCAGCGGCAGTACTCGGCGATGCCGTCGAAAAACACGCTCGGCTTCACGGCAAAACAGCAGTTCTCGACGATGGCCAGGTTGCGAATCTCCGGCTTGAGCGGAACGCCCGCGATCAAGAGCGGGCCGTCGTCACCGGTGCCGCGACCGTGGAAACCCAGACCGGCCCGCAGACGGCCGCCGAGCGCGGTCAACACCGCCGTGTCGGCCAGCTCGCCCATCGTCGTTCCCGGTTTGAGCAGCTCCAGCGTGCGGTCGTAGGCCTCGTAGGCGAGCTTCATCGCATCGGTGAGGCCGTCGATCGGCGTGTTGATCACCGCCGACTGGTCGATCTGTGCGATGTAGCCGCCCCAGCGGCCCTCGATCTCCACGCTGAGCATATCCTTGTCGGCAAACGTACGAAACGACGGCTGCTCGAGGCGGTGGTACGGACGGCCTTGCGGCCCCGTGATCCAGCCGAACATCGGCGTGAAGCTGCCGCCGGCCTTCGCGTTGACGTACATCATCTCGGCGAACACCTCGCGTTCCGGCACGCCTTCGCGTGCGGTTTCGCGAATCGCATCGAGCGTCAGCTCGGCGATCTCCACGCCTTTGCGCAGAAACGCGATTTCCTCGTCGCTCTTCACCCAGCGCGCCTCGCCGAGCACGGTCGATGCGCTGACGAATTCCGCTTGCGGGAAATTGGCCTTGAGCATCTCAACCGACTGCCAGTTGATCTCGCCTTCGGCGGCTCGACAGTGCGTCATCGGCGTCGAGGTCAACCCGGCGATCGCGATGCGCGATTTCTTGTACTGCGGGAACTCGTTGATGTAGCTGCTGATCGTTGCCCCGCCGGTGCCGCGCCCGGCCGATCGAATGTCCGAGAACCAGTTGGAGGACGGCCACACGCCGGGCCGGCTGTGCCAAGCGCGCACCTCGCCTTCGATCGGGAACGCGACCGACGACTCGTCGCTGTTCTCGCCGAGTTGGGTGAGATAACGCGCATCGGCGGCGCCGCGGTCGTGCGAGTTGGTACACGGCATGCAGACGAGCAGATCGATGCCCTCGCGCTTCATCAGCGCGCGCACCTTGGCCCAGCGGCGGTCGCGCTCGGCCAAGGAGAACACCGCGTTGCTCCACGCCGGATCCCACTTCTCGTCGGGCTTGCCTTGAAGGTCTTGAGATGATGCGGTCATGTGCCCTCCACTACTTGCAAATTCAAGCCGTCCCCCGCGCCGACCGCAACAATTTGATAGAATTGGCAAGGCTCCGGCAAGTGGCGAGCCCGGGTGGCCCGAACGGCTGGAGCATGGATCTCCAATTCGGCGTTTTCGATACGTTCCGGGAGAACGAAGCGGCTGACCTGACGGCCGCCTACGAGCGTCACATCGCAGACGCCGCGCTGATGGAACGGCTGGGTTACCGGTACTACTTCTTCATCGAGCACCAGAACGCGCGCTTCGCGGTGATCACCTCGCCGGCCGTGTATCTGGGCGCCGTCGCGGCGGCGACGAACACGCTGCGGATCGGCGCCATGGTCTTTCAGTTGCCGATGCACCATCCGATTCGCCTGGCGCAAGACGTGGCAATGGTCGATCACCTCTCGCACGGACGCATCGAGTTCGCGCTCGGATACGGTACGCGCTCGCCGGAATTCCGGCCATGGTTCGTCGACTACGAGCACCGGCGCGAGATCGGCCTCGAGGTCATGGAGGTGGTGCGCGCCGCCTGGAGCGGGCAAGAAGTCACCTACGACGGCACCTATTTCAAATACGATCATGCGATCGTGCAGCCGCACCCCTACCAAAAACCGCATCCGCCGATCTGGATCGGCGGCCACAGCCCGACGTCGATCGCCTACGCGGCCGAAAACGGCTTTCACTTCGCGCAGAATCTCGACGCCGAACAGACGATCGCGCGCAAGTTCAAGCTCTTCCGGGAAAAATTAGCCGAGCGCCCGCGCAGCGGTCCCGCTCCGCGCACGATGCTGGTCCGCCACGTGCACGTCGCCGAAACCGACGCGCTGGCGCGCCAAGAGGCCGAGCAATACATGCTCGAGGGCTTGCTCGGACAACAGGGGGTCGCGCGCGCGCTCTCGTTGCGCGAGGAAGAAAAGACCCCCGAGATGCTCGAGATGGCGCGCCTGTATCTCGAGACGTCGAAGTCGTACGAGTTCTGGATCGACGAAGGCCTGGCGCTCGTCGGTTCACCGGAAACGGTCACGCGCCGGTTGCGCGAACAGCAAGAGCTGTGCGGTCACGACATCTTCCTCGCCCACCATCAGATCACGACCATGCCCTACGAGCTGAGCCTGAAATCGATGAAGCTCTTCGGCGAGGCGGTCATCCCGCAGTTCGCCTCACCACTCCTGGCGCGCTAGCCGTTCTTCGGGCGTATCCTTGGCGGTGTTCCACACGTAAGCGAGCGGGTTCACGTGCCCGCACTCCGGGCACGTGCGGAACTTCACGTCGCTGTTGTATTCGCGAATCGCGGCGAGGTTGGCGCGCCAATGGCCGTCCATCCCGAACTGCGCGGTCTTGTAGTAGTGCTCGTGCAGCATCGTGAGGCACTCGCGGCAGTACTGCGCCCAGCTCTCGCCCTCGTTGCTCGAGGGCTTCGGGTTGCCCATGATCACGAGAAAGTACGCCGGCTCGCCGGGCGCGGGCGGCGGCAGCGTGAGATACAGCTCGTCGACGTCGTTGATGTGCCAGAAGCCGAAGTTGTGCGGCACGCGGTGCGGCGCACCGCCGACCGTAATGCGCAGCGAGAGGATCTCGTGCGTCTGCGTGATCAGGCCGGACGGTCCGATCTCGATCGATTCGGGCAGCAGCCCCTTGACCGGATCGAGCACCGTGACCGGGTCTTTGGTGACCATCCGCCGCCGCACGCCGACGACGTTCTCGCCGATCTCCTTGAACGTAGTGAGTTTCTTTATGACGCGGTCGTCGAGCAAATCCCAGTCGTCGAGCAGCGCGTCGAGGCGCTCGGGGACAGTGATCTCGGCATAGTACACGTTACCAGCTTGCACGGGCTGCACGCTCCTCGTCGTTGTCGTCGGCGGGTTCGAAGCCGTACGCCGGCGGGTGCACGGTGGCGCACTGCGCGCACGTGCGCAGCGCCGCATCGGCGTTGAAAGCCCGCACCGCGGCGAGCGCGCGTTCGGTCAGACCCGCGAGGTGCAGGCGCCGCGTCGGCACCTCGACCGAGTGCAGTGTTGCGCCGCAGCCGGGACACGTCCAGTGCAGCGTATCGGTCGTATACGATTCGGGCGCCGTGCTGATCACCATCATGTACGCGACGCCCTCGTCGTAGTCGCTCGCGATGTAGAGGGCGTCCGCACCGCAAGTGCGCCAGAAGCCGAAGGCGTGTTCGATCCGATGCGCGCGTCCGGCCGGGATGGCGTGAAAGATGCGTCCGCGTTCGGGCAAACGCACGACGCCTTCGGGCAGCAGTTCGACGACGCCGTAGCGCGTCGCGTTCGCCGCGTGCCGCGCCGACCAGATATAGTTGCGGCTGGCCTCTTGCCAGGCGCGATCCGGCGCTTCCGGCCCGACGAGCGGAATCCGGTAATTCGTGACCGGTTGCGATTTCGTTGTCACCTCATGCTCCCGTCTTGCGATTCGCGATGCCCGCCGGCCCGCTCACCGGATAAAAGATCATCTTCGCGGGATCCCACTGCAAGATCACCGTGGCGTCGTCGCCGAGCCCGTGCTGATCGCCGCTACGGAAATCATACAGCCCGCCGATGCCGGCGAAGTCGTGCAGGTTCTCGATGTAATCGTGGATCTGCGCGGCGGTCGCGCTGGTGCCGAGGGCACGAAAGGCGGCAATGGTGATCTTCGCCGGATCCCAACCGTAGTCGTCGTTGGGCGTCTGCGCTTGACCGGCGCGCACGTAGGTTGCGCGGTACTCGGCGATCGCGCCTTTCAAACGGCGGTCGGGATCGGCGGCGCCCCAGAACGGCGGCCCGTTGAACACCAGTTGGGCCGGCGGCGTCTTCGCCCACGGCGCGAGCAGTTTGTCCGTCATGTTCGAGGCCGACGTGATGATCGGAACGTCCGCGAGCCCGCCCTCCATGATGCCGTGCAGCACGGTTTGAAACGGCGTGCCGGCCGCCGACACGTAGAGGAACTGCGGGTTGGAAGCCTTGATGCGCGCGATCTGCGCCGCCACGCTGAGGTCGGTGTCGCTGAAGTGTTCGTAGGCGGCGACGACCAGCGGTTTGTTTTCAGCGAGATGCAGCGTGTAGTCGATCAGCTTGTCCGAACGCTGCCCGGTGGCGTCGGTCGTCACGAGCAGGCCGACACGCAGATGCCCGCTGGTTCGCACGTAGCGGAACAGCGCCGGAACGAGGTGTGCGAGCGAGGCCGACGATGCGAACACGTAACCATGTGGTTCCGGAATCAAACCGGGCGAGAGGCAGTACATCACGGTCGTGCCGGCCGCCAGCGCCGCGAGCGCGTTGCACGTGGCTTGCACCGTGCCGCCGAGAAAGAGCGCCGGGTGCTTTGCGAGGATCAGGTGCGCCAGCTGAACGGCGACTTCCGGCTGGGATTCGTCGTCGTGAAATTCGAAGTGGACCGGGACGCCGCGAATGCCGCCGGTCGCATTGGCCGCGAGCTCGTAGGCCTTGACCGCGTCGATCATCTGCTGGCCGAAGAACGCCCCGGCGCCGGTCGACGACGCGATGACGTCGATCGTAAACGGCGTCGCCGGCGGCGGCGTGGCAGCGCCCGCCGCGGCCACCGCGCACAGCAGCGCCGCAACGGCGAAGGCCGCGATTCGCCGGATTACCACTGCAGGCGCGCGGCGGCCGTCTCGGGCGTATCGCGGCCCGGATTCCAGGTGTAGCCCAACGGGTTGAGATGGCCGCATTGCGGACAGGTGCGAAACTTCGAATCGGAGTTGTACTCGATGATCGCCTCGTCGTTGGCCTTGAAGAAGCCCTCGAACCCGAGCCGGCCGGTATTGTAATGCCGCTCGAACATCAGCGTCAGGCACACTTCGCAGTACTCGGCGAAGCTCTCGCCCTCGGCGCCTTCGGGGTGCTGCATGATCACGATCATGTAGGCCGGCTCGCCCGGCCGCGGTGAAGGCAGCGTGAGGTAGAGCTCGTCCATGTCGTTGATGTGCCAGAAGCCGAAGTTGTGCGGGACGCGGTGCGGCGTTCCGCCGGTGGTCATGCGCAACGTCAGGATGTCGTGGCCGACGGCATGGATACCGTTCGGGCCGAGCTCGAGCGACTGCGGCAAGACCCCCTTGACCGGGTCGACGACCTGATTGCCCTCGAGCATGCGCCGCCGGATGCCGAGGATGCCGTCGCCGACGCGCTTGAAGCGCGAGAACTTCTTGCTCACGAGATCGTCCAGGATGTCCCAGTCGCCGAGCAGATCGGCAACCGGACGATCGACCATCAGTTCCGCGTACATAGCCGTGGAAAAATCCTGCGGCCACCGCTCCTTCTCCTGTAAACGGTTTGGAGGAACGGGTCGCGAGCGTCAAGCATGAGAGCCGCATGCGTTTTGCTGCAGCGCTGCTTGCGTTCTGCGTTCTCGCGCTATCCTCGGGTGCACGCGCGGCAACCGAGCCGTTCACGATCTACGCGATCGACGCGGTGACCGGCAGCGGCGCGTTCCAGGGCAAGACGATGGCGCAAGCCGAGCGCATGTACGCCGCCATCGCGAACAAGGCCGGCGGGATCAACGGGCAGCCGATCGAGATGCAGATCGTCGACGATCAGTCGAACCCGCGCATCGCCGTGCAGCTCGCGAACGAGATCATGACGCATCATCCGGCCGTGATTCTCGGGCCGACGATTCAAGCAACGTGCAACGCGGTCGGAGCGCTGGCGACGGCAGGGCCCGTGATCTACTGTCAGTCGCCGGGACTCAATCCACCGAAGGACAGCTTCGTCTTTTCCAGCGGCGTCGCGATCACGCGCACGATTCCGATCGCCGTGCGCTACGCGCGTTTGAGCGGCGCGCGTCGCATGGCGTTCCTGATCGCCAACGACGCGACCGGAGCGCGCACGGAACAGATCCTCGATACCGTGCTGGCACAACCGGAGAACCGCAGCGTGCAGGTCGTGGCGCGCGAGCACTTTGAGGACACCGCGCTCGGCATCGAAGCCCAGCTCGCACGCATCAAGGCCGCGAACGCGGACTACCTCTACGTCTCCGCGGCCGGCACGCCGTTTCAAACCCTGATTCGCGGTTTGCGCGACGCGGGAATGACGATCCCGGTCACGACGTCGGCCGCAAACATGCACGCCGAGTTCCTGACCCCGTTCGGCGACGCGCTCCCGAAACGCGTGCTTTTCAACGGGCCGGTCTACTGGGGCATGGACCCGGCGCGGGCCGGACGCCTGCAACCGGCGATCGCCGAATACCTCGACGCGCACCGCGCGGCCGGCATCCCGATTACGCCCGACGAGTTCTACGGTTGGGACTCCACCAAGATCGTCATCTCGGCGCTGCAGAAGCTCGGCACCACGGCGACCGCGGAACAGTTGCGCAGTTACATCGCCAACCTGCACGGTTTCTACGGAATTTCCGGCGAATACGATTTTCGCACCGGCGACCAGCACGGTCTGGGCGACGACGCGACGGTGATGCTGCAGTACGACCCCGTGCACCAGAACTTCTACCCCGTTTCCGCACCCGGCGGCACGCCGCTTCGCAATCGATAGGAACGACGATGAGCACAACCGACACCACCCGCGAAGCCGTCTGCCGGCTCGATGAACTGCCCAAGGGAACGCTGCGCTTGGAAACCGTGCGCCGGCGGAAAATCGCGCTGATGCGTGTCGACGACGACGTGTACGCATTCAGCAACGCCTGCCCGCACAAGGGCGCGCCGCTCAACGAGGGTTGCCTGCACGAAGGGCGCCGCGAGATCATCTGCCCGTGGCACCGCTTCCGCTTCGACCTTGCGACCGGTAAGAGCGTGACGAACCCCGACCTCGTGGCGGTCACGTTTCCGGTAACGATCGAGGACGGGATGATTTACGTCAGCGTTTAGTGTTATTTATGAACGCTCGCTAGATCAAATCTTCACACGCGCGATCTAGTATGAGCCATGATTACCCGTCGTGAAGCCGCTATGGCGGTGCTTTCCACGCTCGTCGTAGCTTCCGCGGGCGGCGTCGAAGCAGCCGAGGCGCCGCTCGCGGTCACCTTACCACCGCCACGCACCGCCGGCGGAATGCCCCTGCTACAGGCGCTCAAAGCGCGCCACTCAACGCGCTCGTACATCGAACGCCCCCTTCCGCGTCAGACGCTCTCCGATCTGCTGTGGGCAGCGGACGGGATCAATCGTCGACAAGATGGATTTCGGACTGCGCCGAGCTCGCACAGCTACTTCGACATCGACCTCTATCTCGCGATGGCCGACGGTGTGTGGCTCTATGATCCCAAAGGTCATCGCCTCGTGCGGCACATGCCCGACGACCTGCGCGGTTTGACCACGACCGGTCAAGACTTCGTGAAGACCGTTCCGCTCAATATAATCTACGTCTCCGACGCGAGCCGGATGGGCAAGGACGTCTCCGCATCCGATCGCGTGTTGAACGGGGTCGCCGATTCGGCAGTTATCGCGCAAAACGTGTATCTCTTTTGCGCCTCCGAGGGCCTCGGAGCGGTCGTACGCGCGTCGGTTCCCGGCGCAGCGTTGGCCAAACGCATGCAGCTCAAGCCGGCGCAAGCGATCTATCTCGCGCAGTCGGTGGGCTACCCCAAAATAGGCTAGTCGCGCTTCATCACGACCGCGCCGCCGAGATCCTCGATCAAATCGACGCGGATCAAGATCGCGACACCTTTGCGTTCGGGATCCCGTTCTTGTTCGGATTTTCCGCTGAGGTCCCAGGCGCGCTGACGGTCGGCTTCGCTGGTTGCGATGCGGGCTTCGCCGTGGAAGCGTAGCGCTGAGCCGCGATGCGGAATCTCGACCGAACCGTGCGGATTGCGCATGTACACGACGGTGTGCGGGTTCTCGGCGATCGCATCGTAACTTGAACGGAAGCTGCGTTCCCAAAAGCTCAACGTCTCGGGATCGAAGACCGCGACGCTGCCCTTGGGGCTGATCTGCGGATGCCCGTCTTTGGTGGACGTGCCGACGAGACACGGAACGCCGTCGTCCGGCGCGACTTCCAGCCAGCGGCGCATCTCATCGGTCAGGTGGATCATTCTCGGTAGGCCTTTCTTTCGGGTGCGGTTATACGCGCAGCGCGACGTTGGGATTCCCCGGCGGCACGATGGTTTTCGCGAACGCCGGCCGCGCCTTCAGGCGCTCGACCCACGCCTCGATCGCGGGCGATTTGGGCCGCTCGACATCGAGCAGAAACCAGCGATACGCGTTGATCCCAACCGGGATGTCGCCGATCGTGAACGTATCGCCGGCCAGATATGGCCGCTGCGCGAGCGCCGCTTCCACGGGCTCCATCGCTTCGGCCAGCTTCGCGGCATTGCGGGCGACGGCGGTTGCATCGAGACGGTCGCGCAGCATCGCGTGCAACGGCGGCCGGATCGTGCTGAGCTGGTAGTCCATCCAGCGATCGGCTTCCGCGCGAGCGACGAGCGCCGCCGGGTAGAAACGTCCGGGGGCATACGTCTCCGCGAGATAGCGTATGATTGCGTTGCCTTCCCAGAGCACGAGTTCACCGTCTTTGAGGATTGGTGACGCTTCGCCGCCGCGCACCTTCAAGTACACCGCGTCGATCGGATCGCTCCCCGTGTAGCCGATACCGCGCGCCGTGAACGGCTTCCCGATCTCTTCCAGAAACCAGGTGACCTTCTGCACGTTCGCCGCGCTCGTTGAGCCCCACACCTCGAGCACGTTATTTGCCGCGATACGGCACCTCCGTCGGACGGAACTCGGCATCGGTTGCGGCGGCGGTCACGTAGCCGCCGTCGCAGTACACGACCGAACCCGCGATCCACGCTGCTTCGTCGGTGGCCAGAAAGATCGCCGGTCCGACGATGTCGTCTTCACGCCCGAGGCGTCCGAACGGCAAGCGCCGCAACCGTTCGGCCGATGCTTCGGCCGAGTACGGCGTGGTGTCGGTGGCGCCGCGTGCCAGCGCGACGACGTTGATCCCGTACATGCCGAGCGCCTGCGCGAGCGCCGCGGTCATCGCATCGATCCCGCCGTTGTTGGCGCCCCAGCCGACGGCGCCGCCCGCACCGATCCGGCCGACGATCGAGCTGATGTTGATGATCTTGCCCGAACCGCGCCGCGCCATCTCTTTCCCGACTTGCTGACAGGTGAAGAAAAATGCCGTGAGGCCGCGATCGATCGCCTTGCGCCAGGCGGCCTCGCTGATCTCGAAGAGCTTGCCGTGTCCGCCGCCGGACGTGCCGTTGAGCAGGATGTCGATCTGCCCGTAGGCCTTCATGGCGGCAGCGGCCAGTTCGGCCGCGCCGGCTTGCGTGCTCACGTCGTGCGTGCCGCACGCGACCTTGGCGCCCGTCGCCGCGATCTCATCGCGCAACTTCGTCAGTGCGCCGGCCGCTTCGGGAAACTCGCAGAGGTAGAGATTCGCGCCTTCGCGCGCGTACGCGCGTGCGATCACGTGGCCGAATTGCCCCGTCGCACCCGTGACGATGGCGGTCTTGTTGGCTAGTCGCATGTCGCTCCTCGGATTTAGGATACTACGGAAAGGCCGAACGGCCGGCGGCCCAAGCGGCGCCCTCCGCTCGGCGTAACGACGACGGTATCGCCGACTTGCGCGGAGATCTTACCGCCGGCGTCGCGCACGCGCGGCTTCAGCACGAACACCATGTTTTCGACCAGCGTCGCGCCGCCGTTCTTCTCGAGATCGGCGGCGTCGATCACGGCCGGCACTTCGTCGCCCAGACCGCGCGCGTGCATGAGCGGGAACGACCCTGCCATCGTACCCTTGCCCTCGTGCTCGATCGCCGCATAGTAGACGTCCATCACGCTACGCATGGTCTCCCCCGGACGCAAGTGCGGCAGCACCGTGGCGAACACGGCTTCGGCCGCCTGCGCCACTTCCGCATAGCGCGCATCGGGGCGGCCGAGCCACACCGGAGCCACCGTTTGCGCGCCGTAGCCGGCGATGCGCGCTTCCAATTCATTCACGAGCAAATCGCCCTCTTGCAGCACGCGATCGGTCGGAACGAACTGCCCGTGGCCGATCTCGAGTCCGGGGCCGGACGCGAAGATCAAGAGCGAAGGCAAATCCGCGCCGCCGAGCAGCATCGCGTGCACGATCGCGGCGTAGACCGCGCGTTCGGTCACGCCCGGCCGCGCAGCCGCGACCATCGCCGCCACCATTTCGTCGGTGATGGCCGCCGAACGTTCCAGCGTCAAGACTTCCTCGGGGCTCTTGATCGAACGCAGGTCTTGGATCACGGCGCTCGCGTCGACGATCTCGGCCTGCGGATACCGCGCTTTCAGCGATTCGACGGTGTAGTACGGCGCGGTGCCGTCGGGCGTGCGGTTCCCACCGGCGAGACCCGAGAGTCCGATCCGCCCGCGCGTGAAACCGATCTCGCCGAGCCGTTCGATGATGTTCTTCGTCCAGTTATTGCGCCCGTCGCGCACGTCGTCGATCCAACGGTTGGCGTGCGACTTCCACCAGCCCGAACGGTTGAACAGATACGCCGTCGGTGCCTGACCGCGCGGCACGATCGTGAGCGTCTCGGTGCCGAAACCGCCGATACCGGTAACGTAGCGGGAGTCGGCCATTGACTGTTCCCAGCGGTTTGCGCTCGCCGGCAGAATGAGCACGTCGAGTCCATCGGCTTCCATCCGCGCCTGCATCGCGGCGTGCCGGCGGTCGCGCTCCGCCAACGACAAGAAATGTGGTGCGGTCGCGATGGTATCTGTGGTCGTTTGGGTCAACGTATGCTCCTCGTCACGCCGGCCGGCGTAACTGCTCCTTCAAGAGATGCCAAATCATGTTGCGATAGCCGACGAACGCGCTCGAGGCCTTGATCTCTTCGTCGTTCTCGAAACGGCGCGGTGGCAAATCAATGTCGAGGGTTTTCAGGATCGAACCCGGATTCGCGCGGAACATGATCACGCGGTCCGAGAGAAACACCGCTTCGTCGACGCTGTGCGTCACGAAGACGATCGTGCGCTTCTCCGCGTCGAGCAGCTTGAGCAGATCGATCTGCATGATCTCGCGCACCAGCGGGTCGAGCGCGCCGAACGGTTCGTCCATCAGCAAATACCGGGGATTCGTGCTGAGCGCACGCGCGAGGCCGATGCGCTGCTTCATGCCGCCGGAGAGCTGATGCGGGTAATACGTCGCAAACTTCTCGAGACCGACGCGCTGCAACGCCTCGTGCGCGCGGTCGCGCCGCTCGACCCCGGAGACCCCGTGCAGTTCGAGGGCGAACTCGATGTTGTTCAGCGCCGTGCGCCACGGCAACAGGTTGAATTCCTGGAACACCATCGCGCGATCGAGACCGGGCTTGCGGATCTCCACGCCGTCGACGAAGATCTGCCCGCTGGTCGGCTGCACGAGGCCGTCGATGATGCGCAGCAGCGTCGTCTTCCCGCAACCGCTCGGTCCGAGCAGCGACACGAAGGTTCCCGGCTCGACCGTCATCGAGACGTCATCCAACACCGGCAAAGCTGCGCGGCCCGTGTTCTGGAAACGGTGCGTGATGTTGCGAACCTCGATCATGGGCCGCCCACGTTGTGCATCCAGGGTGCGATGCGCCGCTCGAGCGCACGCAGGCCGGCGTTGGCGATCACGCCCGTCCCGGCGAGGATCACGACCCCCACGAACACGAGGGTCGTGTCGTACTGCGAGCCGGCCTGAAAAATGAGATAACCGATGCCGACGGTGGCCGCATAGAACTCCGCCACGACGACCATGATCAGCACGCGCGCGATTGCGAGGCGCACGCCGGCGATCATGAACGGCAGCGCGGCCGGGGCAACGATCTTGATGAGGATATCGAACTCGGTTGCGGTGAACGAACGCGCGGTCTCGATCAGCCGATAGTCGATCTGCCGCACGCCCGTCTCGGTGTTGACGATCATTACGAAAACCGAGCCGATGAAGACCAGCGCGATCTTCGAGGTCGGCCCGATGCCGAGCCAGATGATCAACAGCGGCAGAAACGCGACGATCGGCGCCGACGACATGCCCATGATGAACGGCTCGAGCGTGTCGCGCACGAGCGCCGAGCGGCCCATCAGCACCCCGACCGGAACGCCGACGATGATCGAAAGAAACGCACCCCAGGCCGCGACGTTGGCCGTCGCGAGCAGGCTCGGCCAGATCGATCCGTCGGCAAACACCTTGATGAGGCGCAGCGTGACCGCCGATGGGCTGCTGAGAAAGAGCGGGCTGACGCCGCCGAAGCGCACCGCGCCTTCCCAGACGAGCAGGAACACCACGACCGCCGCGGTGCGCGTGATGGCGGTGCGATGCTTGGTCCAAAACGCCGCCACGCCGGAGGCATCCGGCGGATCGAGCGGCCTTACGGCGTGGGTTTCCAACGGCTCGCGTCCAGCTCGGCGTTCACGGAACGCACGAGCGCGAAATCGTAAATTTTATCGAGCGGCGGAAGCTGATCTCTGCTGATCTTCATCAAGCCCGCGTGAACGTCGAGATCGGCGGCGGCGAACTCGGGCTTGACGGTGAGATCGGCCGTGCGGCCGCGCATGAATTCATCGTAATCGCTGCTTCCCTCGAGCGTCTGTTCGCTCGCATTGTATTTCGCCACGATGGCGATTGTCTGCGACTTGAATCGCTGCTGGTAGCGGCTGCCCTTCACGATCGCCCGTACGATCCGGCGTGCCAGCGCGGGGTTGCCGTAGAGCAGCTTTTCCGACACGACGAAGCCGTTCCACGGCATGTGCACCTTGCCCAGAAACGAGGCCACGATGTGAGCGTTCTTCAGCTCGCCCTTGTCCTTGGATTGATTGCCCTCGCTGGTCGAGAGCACGACCCCGGCCAGCGCTCCCGATTCGAATGCGGCGCCGGCACCGAGGCCGCTGCCGATCGGCGTGAAGCCGACGTCGTCGGGCGAAATGCCCGCCTGCCGGAGCGCCAGGCGCGTTGCGATCTCGAAGGTATCGCCGCGGGTTGCGACGCCGATGGCCTTCCCTTTGAAGTCGGCGAGCGAGTGGATATCCGAGTGCGCCCAGACATTGTAGAACGGGCTGTCTTCGAAGACCAGTACGATCCGCAACGCAGCACCGCGCATGATCGCGCCGAGCGCGGAGGCACTCGATGCGCTGCCTTCGATGCTGCCCGAGAGCAACGCCGGCGTCGCCGTGCCGCCGCCCGCGAACTGCAGCGTGGCGTCGAGGCCTTCCGCGGCGAAATAGCCCTTCTGCACGGCGATGAAATACGCGCTGTCGGCGACTTCATACGACGGCACCGTGATCGTGATCTTCTGCAGGGCATCGGCTGCCGGCGCCGGCGTGGCGGCAGCGAACAGCAGACACGCCCACAGCAGCGCGCACGCGCGCGCGAAATTCACCGTGCCGCCGCCACCGGTACCACCAAACCCGCTTCGATGCGCCAAGTGGCCTCGTCGTGCACGATCGTCTGCACTTCGAACGTGCTCTTGTACTGATGGCACGTCAGATCGTTGGGCGTCCGCCACGACAGGTTGCTGTAGAAGTTCAGCCGCAGGAACGCGGGCGAATCGGGCGGCTCGGTGATCACCGAGTGCGCGATACCGCGCGGGATCACGGTCGCGTCGCCCGGGCCGACCAGCGTCTTTTCGATCTCACACGTGTCGAGCGCCTCGCCGCGGAACTGGATGCGGACTTCCTCGCTGCGCAGCGCGCGGTGGAAGGCGAACTGCTCGCCGGTGATGTTGTAGGTCTTGATCTCCATGTGCGGCGAGCGGAACATCGGCTCGACGCCGCCCTTCTTCCCCGCGACGCCTTCGAAGATGTCGAACGCCCGCAGCTTGCGGATGCCGCTGCGTTTCTCTGCGATGTGCGTGCTCGATGCGCCCAAGAGATAGTCATAGTCCCGATGGATGATGGTGCGGTCGTTCGGTCCATGCCCCCACCGGATCATGCGCTCTTCGATGATCCCGGTCTTGACCGGCTTCTCCGCACCCGCGGGGATCTTCCAATCCGGTCCGCCGTGACGGATCACGCGGAATTCCGTGCGGCCGGTGTGCACGTCATCGCCGTCGCGGAACTCCGTGAACGGATCGTTGACGAACGCAAACCAGCGCAGGCTGTCGGCCGTACCGGTCGAGCGATGCGCGATGCCTTCGGGGATGAAGAGAATCTCGCCGGGGGACATCTCGACCTCGCCGAATTCCGTTTCCAGCGTCGTGTTGCCGGCGAACTGGAAATAGATCGTGTCGAAGTCGACGTGGCGCACGAACGCCCGCTGCGCACCGCACACGCTCTGCACGCCGATGCGATGATCGTCGTTCTCGAGCACGACGAGCGCGTCGTTGGGCTGCGCGAGCAGATCGAACGGCCGGAACGGCGGCACGCGATCCGTGCTCGTCCCCGAACCGATCAAGTTCGCTTTGTTGCGTAACGACCACGCTTCGATGCCTTGACGCGGCGAACTGTGCCACGTGGTCATGAATTCACGTTGGGTAACGACGTCGGACATGATGTCTTTCTCCCTTAGCGGCTGGCGACCGGACTTGGCCCTTCCAGGCGAGGTCGAAATGCCCTACATCGGGTTGCGCGCCAGCGCTTGCTCCTTCCACATGTTCCAGGTCCGGTCGTGCGCTTGTTCCGAGCCGCGAGTCACCGCCGCCGCCATCTCTTCGATCAGCGCCGCTTCTTCGGGCGCGAGATAGGTGATCGGACCGCCGAGCATCGTCGCCTGCAGTATGAGGCGCGCGTCGGCTTCCATCTTGATCGCGCGCGAGACGACGGTCGGCACATCGCGGCCCACGACGACGTTCCCGTGGCCGCGCATCAGCGCGACCGAATTCGAGCCCAGCGTGCGCGCGAGCGCCGCGCCCAGCTCCGGGGTTTTAACCAGTAAATTCGTCCAGCCCGCGACGTCGCGAATTTCGAAGTTGGGCACCTCGGGATAGAAGAATGCGGCGCGGATCGGACGCATCGGTGCGGTCGTGACGCTGAACGGAATGACCGTGGGCGAATGACTGTGCACGATCGCTTGCACGTCGGGCCGGGCGCGATAGATCTCGGAATGGATGAAGCGTTCCTGGTAAACCGATCGGCCGCGTGCATCGATCGGTTCGCCGGATGCATCGAACGCCAGGATGTCGTCGGGCGTTACGCGCCCGGGTGCGAGCGCGCGCGACATGTAAAAGCGCGACGCATCATCGGGATCGCGGAAGCTGACGTGGCCGAGACCGTCGACGATCTCCTGATCGAACAGGATGCGGTTGGCGACGGCCAGCTCCTCGTACTGCTCGGCCGACGCGGACACCCTACTTCCCGTCCCAGAAGAGTTGGCTCGTGGTGACCGGCACGGCGACCTTGTACTTGACGGCCGTTGCGAGCAGCGGCGAAAGCTCGCGGGGATCGCGGCCGGTCGCGAACGTCTGCGTGCCCCGCGCCTGCGTGAGCCCGAGCGCATCGTGCAGTACCGCGCCCGCCCTGTCCGGATTCTGCATCGCCCATGCGCCGGCGGCGAAGATCGCGGCCGCGAAGCGCCGCGCGACGTCTTTGTTCTTCGCGAGCCAATCGTCGGTCGTGAACCAGCCGGTCGTGGCGAAGCGCGGCCCGATCGCATCCTCACCGTCGCCCAAGCGGCGCACGCGGTCGCCCGCGCCGGACAGCTCCGGCTCCTCGAGCTGCGCCGCGGAGACGCGGCCCAACACCACGGCATCGGCGGCGGCCGCCGGCGGCACCTCGACGTACTTGACCGTGCGCGAATCGCCGCCGTTCTTGTCGATCAGCGCATCGGCGATGATCTGATCGAGACCGTTGAGCGTGTTGACCGCGATGATCTTCCCGTTCAGTTCGGCGGGTTTCGTGATCGGGCTGCCGGCGGCGACGACGAGGTTGGCGGTGTGCGCGGCCTTGCCGTCGTGCAAGCCGCCCGGCGCGATCACGATAAAGGGCAAGCCCGCGCCGCGGCCGGCCGCGAGCTGCAGGATGCTGGAAACGCCGATTTGCAGATCGCCGCCGGCCACCGCCGAAGCGATCGCCGCGCCGTTGCGCAAGTTCTGAATGTCGACGTCGATCCCGTTCTGCGTGAAGAAGCCGTTCGCACGCGCGTAGTACGCCTCGGCGTGCGACTCGATGTTGCCGCAGCCCACGTGAATCAACGGCCGCGTCTGCGCCCGTACGATCTGCGGCGCGCTCGCGGCGAGCGCCGCGGCCCCGCAGGATGAGAGCCAGGTCGCGCGCGTGGTCATTTCGTGATCTCCTCGTGCCAAAGGTGCCAGTCGATGAGGTCGTTGAGCAGCACGCCGCGGCGTTCGCTCTCGTCGGTGATGCCGAGAATCGCTCGTTCCCCGGCGGCGAGCGGAGCCGGTTTCTCGCGCGTGCGCATGCGCTCGTTCCAGGCCGCCAGCGTCGCCGGGTCGAGTTTGGTCGCGTGTTCGCGCACCCACTGCTCGTACCTGAGATACGTCGGCAGTTCGGCGTTCGTATAGCGCACCGAAGCGCCTAAATCCATGCCGATCGTATCGGCCAGTTGTTCGTCGAGCGGACCGTTCCCGGAATGATAGCCATCCGGCAGCGCGCCCAGCGTCTTGATGATCGCTTTGCCCCACAAGCGCGGCAGATGGAGCACGCCGAGCGGACCCGCGGCGAGCGATGTGATCGCGGGAATGATCGGATCAACCGTGCGGCCGCGGTTCGCGACCGCGTAGGCATGCAGCGCAAGCCAATCGTCGAGATTGCTCAGCTGCGCGGTGTTGTTGACGGACTCATCGGTGATGCCCACGGCGGCGCGCAGCTTGGCACCGCCCTCGGGCGACATCGTGCGGTTGACGATCATCTCGCTCGTTGCGGCGACCGCGTCGAGCTTCGTTGCGTGCGCCCGCACCCACGCTTCAGTTTCGAGATAACTCGGCAACGTCTTCAGATACGGCACGAAGGCCTCGGGATCGATCCCGACGCCTTCCATGATCCGCTGATCGAAGCCGCGATCGCCGAACACGTAATCAGCAGGCAGGCGGCCCTGCGTGAAGAGCAGCCCCTTCTGCCACATGCGCGGCAAATGCACCAAACCCAGCAGACCGGGTGCCATCGACCCGGTCAGCGGCACGTTGAACGCGATTGCCACCGCGCCGCTACTTGCCCGAAAGAAGCGCGCCGCCGGGTTTGCTTACCGCCACGGCCGTATTGGCGGCGGGATCCCAGCGCACGATCACGACGTTGGCTTCGCCGACGCCGCGCTGGGGGTTCGCGTGAAAGTCATACGGTCCGTTGACGCCGACCCAGCCGCGCACGTTGAGGAGATACGCGCGCAGTTTCGCGGCCGACGCATCGGGCCCCAATTTGCGCAACGCGTCGACCACGAGCATCGCCGGATCCCAGCCGCTGATCTCGATCATGTCGGGCTTCGAGCCGATCGCGGCCAGCGAGCTGGTCATCGTCGCGACGGCGGCCTTGGTGGGGCCGCTGCTCAGCGATTCGCCCGAATAGTACGGCACGGCCGCGAAGTACAGATTGGTCGGCAAGATTGCGCCGAATTGCTTGAAGAAGTTCGCGCTCAGGTTCCCCGTCGACGTGACGGTGGGGACGTCGATGCCGGCGTCGCGCTCGTTGCGCAGCAGCGTGCCGGCCGGGCCGCCCGTCGCCCAAGCGATCAGCACGTTGGGGGCCGCCTCTTTGATGCGCGTCATCTGCGCCGCAACGCCGATGTCGCCGGGCGCAAAATGCTCGTGCGCGACCAACTGAACATCTTTGTTCTCCGGCAACGCCAGCGCGGCGGTGAGAGCGTGCTCCGCATCCTGGCCGCCGCCGTCGATCGAAAAGATGCTGGCGATCTTCTTCATGCCGCGTTCGCGGAAATAGCGCACGAGCACCGCGAGCTGCGCGTCGTTGGTGAACTGGGTGAAGAACTCGTAGCTGCCGGGCACGGTTTGGCCGGCGTTGGCGAGGCAGTAGTGCACGGGGCCGTTGGCCAGCACGAGCGGTGCGATCGCGGCGCAGGCTTGCGGGCTTGACGAGCCCATGATGAGCGGAACGTTCTTCGCGATGAGCCCTTGTGCGAGCTGCAGCGCGGTCTTCACGTCGGATCCGTCGTCGGCCACCACGAACGAGAGCGGGCGTCCGCCGATGCCGCCGGTCTTGTTGACGTACGCTTCGACCGCTTTGAGCGCTTGCAGCTGCGTCGTGCCGACGAACGCGATGTTGCCGGTCAGCGGCAGGATGACGTTGATCTCGTACGGATCGGCGGCGCGCGCCGCCGGAGCGAGCGCGGCCACCAGTGTAGCGGTCAGGACGGCCGCAGCCGTCCGGAACAGACGATTCATGAACTCCCCTTTTCGCGGCGTACGAGAACGCCGGTCGCGCGCAGAAACTCGACCGACATAGACCAAGAAACGCCGGCTGCAAGAGCGTGGTACGAGGACGGTGCAAAAAATCCGTGCTCGGCGCCCGAGAATACCGCGTGGTCGTGCGCCTTACCCGCCGAGGTCAGCGCGTCGGCGATCGCGCGGCGTTCCGCGGGCGGAATGAAGTGATCGTCACCGGCCCAGATCATCAGGATGCGCGCATGTTGCGACGCCGACAGCGGCAGCAGATCGGGCGCGATACGGTTGCCGTACATCGAGATCGCGGCGCCGAGCGGCAAGTGCGCGTTCGCCAGAAAGGCTCCCTGGCCGCCCCGGCACCAGCCGATGACCGCGATCCGTTCGGCCGGAATCGTGCCCTCCGCGAGCAGCCAGGCATACGCGGCCCGGATGTCGCCCAGCACATTGTCCGGGTTGAGCGCGCGCATGTGCTCGCGATTGGCTTCCATGCCGCGCGGGTCGTCGTACTCGATGCCCATGCCGCCGCTATGATGAAAGAGCTCCGGCACGACGGCCGTGAACCCGAGCTCGCTCAAGCGCCGGGCCGTGCCTTCCAGGTAGGTGTTGTAGCCGTAAGCGTCTTGCAGCACGATAATGCCGGCCGGCAGATGCTCCGAGCGGGCTTCCGGACGCGCGATATGCAAAGGCACCGCCGGCCCGCCGGAGCCGGGGACATGAACGAGCTCGAGCGGCACCATCGCGCGACGAGTTCGGCCCGCTCGTCCGGATCAGCCTCTTCTCGTATACGCCCCTTGACGCTGCCGAGGCATCTGATTATGATCGATTTCGATTACAATCGTTTTTCGGAGACGAGCACATGACAGCCGACGTGACCGATCCGCGGACCGGTGTCCGCTTCGTCGAACTGAGCCACCCGTTCGGCCACGGCGCCCCGATCGTGCCCGGTGACGCCGACGTGCACGTCGAGCGCTCGGTCTATCACGCGCGCGACGGCGTGCTCAGCCAGAAGATCGTGGCGAACATGCACGTCACGACCCACGTCAACGCGCCGATCCATCTCGTGCAGCGCGGGGCGTTCGTCGGCGCGCTGCCGATCGACCGCTTCTTCGGCACGGGCGTCATCGTCTCGATTCCCAAGGGCCGCTGGGAGTACGTGACGGCCGGCGACCTGCAGCGCGCAACGCCGTCGATCGAACGCGGCGACATCGTGCTCATCGTTACCGGCTGGCACGTCAAACACGCCGACAGCCAAGAATACTTCGGCGAGGCGCCCGGGCTTTCGGCCGATGCCGCAACGTGGCTGATCGAACGCGGCGTCAACCTCGTGGGCATCGACGGGCCGGCCATCGATCACCCGCTCGCGACCTCGCTCGGCAAACAGCGCAACGGACCGCTGATGCGCCGCTTGCCCAAACGCTATCGCGACCTGACCGGGCGCGATCCCGAAGCCGACTTTCCCGCCTGGAATCCGGCGCACAAGCTCTTGCTCGAAGCGCAGATTCCGACGATCGAGAACGTGGGCGGCGACGTTGCGAGCGTCACCGGCCGCCGCACCACGATCCACGCGCTGCCGTGGCGCTGGATGGACGGTGATGCGTGCATCGTTCGTCTCATGGCGCTCTTCGACGAGCGCGGCACCTTTCACATCGAAGCGGGAACCTAACGCATGCCGATTCACGCCGCCAACGGCCTCGTGTACTACGATCTCAGCCATCCGCTCGCGCACGGCGTGCCGCAATGGCCGTCGAGTGCGAACCTCAACATTCGCACGCTGAAATTTCACGCCAAAGACGGCGTCATGGTCCAGCAGTACGAGGGCATCTTGCATCGCACCACCCACATGGACGCCGAAAATCACGTGACCGAAAACGGGCGCACGCTGGGCGAGTACGAACCCTGGCGCTTCTTCGGCACCGGCGTCGCCGTTTCGATTCCGAAGGAAAAGTGGGAAGTCATCACGCCCGACGACCTCGAGAACGCGCGGCCGCGCATCGAACCCGGCGACATCCTGATGATCAACACGGGCATGCACAACAAACTCGCGGATACCGACGAGTACTACGCCTATTCGCCCGGGCTCTACAAAGAAGCCGGCGAGTGGATAGTCGAACGCGGCGTGAAGATGCTCGGCATCGATACCAATGCGCTCGATCATCCGCTCGGAACGAAGCTCGCCGATCACGGTCCGGGTCCCTCGCATCCTTGGCTTAACGATGAGTATCGCGCGTTGCATGGCCGCGACATCCTCGATGACTTCCCGCACTGGGAACCGGCCCATAAGATCATGATGGGCGCCGGAATTCCGGGCATCGAGAACGTCGGCGGCGAGCTCGATCTGGTCACCGGCAAACGCTGCACGTTCATGGCGTTTCCGTGGCGCTGGCCGGACGGCGACGGCTGCGTCGTGCGCGTGATGGCGGTGCTGGATCCTAACCAAACCTATCGCTTGAGCGAGGGCGGTTAAACGATGCAGGTCACTCGATTCGACGACGCGCGCCGCTACGACACCCCCGGGCACTTCGAGATGGCCGGCTTGCGCCTGCAAGGCGGCGAGGCATCGGCGACCGGCGGCGTCAGCGTATCGCTCTCGTACTTTTTGCCCGGCGGCGGCGCGGAGCGGGCCGGTTCCAACACCGAGAAGATCTACGTCGTGCTCGACGGCGAGGTGACCGTGACGTCCGACGACGGCGAGGCCACGCTCGAGGCGCTCGATTCGTGCCGCCTCGCGCCGGGGGAAGCGCGCTCGATCGCCAATCGCGGCAACGTGGTCGCAACGATGCTGGTCGTGGTCGTTCCGTGAGCACGGAGCCGCTCTCCGAACCCCTGCGCAATCCGCTCTCGCTCTTCGACGTGCGCGGCAAATCGGCGATCGTTACCGGCGCGACCGGCGCGTTCGGCCGCGGCGCCGCGATCGCGCTCTCGTCGCTGGGGGTCAACGTCACGATCGCCGGCTCGTCGCGCGATGAGTTGGATGCGGTTGCGGCGCAGATCACCGCCAACGGCGGCTCAGCGACGTGCGTGTACGCGCGGCCCGATACGCTCGCCGATGCCGACCGCATGCGTGACGCCGCGCTCGCGGCCTACGGGCGCATCGATCAGCTCGTGATCGCCTCGGGCTTCAACAAAGCCGGCTTCATCCACGAAATGGCCTACGAGGATTGGCAAGGCGTCATGGATGCGAACGTGCGCGGCGCGTGGTTCATGGCGAAGTCCGTGGGCACGTACTTCATCGAGCAGAAGGTCAAAGGCAAAGTGCTGCTGATGTCGTCGGTGCGCGGCCGCCACGGCAACATCTCCGGCTACACCGCCTATTGCACCTCGAAGGGCGCGACCGATGCGCTCACGCGCGTGCTTGCGACCGAGTGGGCCAAGTATGGCATCACCGTCAACGCGATCGCGCCGACCGTCTTCCGCTCGAAGCTGACCGCTTGGATGTTCGGCGATGACGAGCTCGGTCAAGCAACGCGCGCGCGCTCGCTCGCTCGCATTCCGCTGGGCCGGCTCGGCGAAGTCGAGGACCTCATCGGGATGGCCATCTACCTGCTCTCGCCGGCGTCGGACTTCTGCACGGGGCAGATCATGTACGTCGACGGCGGCTTCACGGCGGGCTGATCGCATGACGCAACGTAAGGCCGCTGTCGTCGGCGGCGGCCGCATGGGCGTCGCCATCGCGCACCTGTTCGCCACGGCCGGGCGGCAGGTGACCGTGGTCGAGCCGAACGCCGCGATCAGCGCCGCCGCTCCGGAACGGTTGCGCTCGATCTCGCACGCGCGCGGTACCGCTGAAAGCGCACTGTCCGTGATGTTCGTCGCCGATCTCGGCGGCGTCCCGGCCGATGCCGAGATCGTCATCGAGGCGGCGCCCGAATACCTCGAACTAAAATCGGAGATCTTCGCGCGGCTCGATGCGCACTGCGCGCCGGAAACGATCCTTACCACCAACACCTCGGCGATCCCGATCACACGGATCGCGGCCGCGGCAACCCATCGCGAACGCGTGGTCGGCACGCACTTCTGGAATCCGCCGTACACGGTGCGCCTAGTCGAGGTCGTACAAGCGGCCGAGACGTCGCCGGCCACGATCGAGCGCACGATGGCGCTGCTCGCGGAGATCGGGCAAGAACCGGTGCACGTGAAGCGCGACATCCCGGGCTTCATCGGCAACCGCATGCAGCATGCGCTCAAACGCGAGGCGATCGCGCTCGTGCAAGCGGGCGTCTGCGATGCGGAGACGGTCGACTTCGTCGTCAAACGCAGCTTCGGCGCACGCTTGGGCGTGATGGGCCCGCTCGAGCAGTCGGATCTGGTCGGGCTCGATCTGACCTTGGCGATTCAGTCGGTGCTGCTGCCGGATCTCGACGTGAGCAACGCACCGCAACAGTTGCTGGTCGATCTCGTCGCCGCGGGAAAAACCGGCGTGAAGGCCGGCCAGGGCTTTCGCACCTGGAGCGACGCCGAACGCGAAGCCCTAGAGCGCCGCCTCGACGCCCTCCGCTAAATCTGTCATTCCGAGCGGAGCGCCGTCAGGTGCGTAGTCGAGGAACCGGAGTAAATCTCGGCAATTAGCGTGCGAACGCCACTGCTCGCGCCTTCGCGCTCGCTCTCGTTGGTGTAGATTGTGGCCCGTTCCTCGACTGCGCGCCGTTGGCGCTCCGCTCGGAATGACAGACTTGTGGGGTGCTCCGCTCGGCGGAGTCATCTGCGGGTTAGTGCTGGGCGATGCCGGAGATTTGCAGCGCGAGCATGGCGCGCAGGGTGGCGATGCCGGCGGCGGCGGTAGGGTGCTCGGCGCGCAGCCATTGGCGGACGGCGCCGGTGTAGGTGGCGTAGAGCATTTCGGCGATCAGTTCGCTCGATGCCGACGGTTCGACGTAGCCATCGCTTTGCGCGTGCGCGATCAGTTCCGCGAGGCGGTGAATGTAGGCGCCGCGGTCCGGCACCGAGCGGCGCTCGGCCGTATCTGCCAGCGCAAACGTCCACTCGCGGAGCAGCAGGCGCGAGAGCGGCGGGTTCCGCGCGAAGAGCTCGTAGTTGGGACCGAAGACGGCGATCAATTGTTCGATCAGCGGCTGCGTGCGATCGATCGATCCGAACGGCCGCTCGTTAATCTCCACCAGCTCTTCGGTGAACAGCAGAAACAGCATGTCGCGCTTGTCGCGCGCGTAGGCAAAGCACGTCCCGAAGCCGACCCGCGCGCGCTTCGCGATCTCGCTGACGGTGGTGGCGTCGAAGCCCCGCTCCGAAAACAGCTCGTAGGCCGCGGCCTTGATGCGACGCAGCTTCTCACGCTTGTTTCGCTCGCGCAGTCCGATCCGCGCCGTCACGCGAGAAGCATCACGATCGAAGTTGAGCCGTTGCCGCCTCGTCGATCACGCCGTCCGCACTGATGACGACGCTGTAGAGTTCGCGCGCCGCTTCAACCGTGATGTAGTCCTCGAGCACATCGTGCCGCACCGCCGCGAAGTCGCGTTCGCGCGGGTTACCCCAACCGCCGCCGCCGCCCGTCCGCACGATCACCGACGAGTCGACCGGAATCGGCTTGCGGCTGCCCGAGGTCGCTTTGAACGTGTCCGTCCCCGCCATGCGCAGCAGATACCCGCCGTTTTCACCGGCGGTGCCACCCCACAATCCCCACGGCGGACAATCGAAACGCTTTGACGACTCGAAATTCCACAGCCCGTCGACGAAGTTCCGCACCTGCATGTCGATGCCGAGACCGCCGCGATACTTGCCCGCACCGCCCGAGTTCGGGCGCAACGCACGCTGCTCGACCAGCACCGGACACTTGAGCTCGATGCCTTCGATCGAACCGTTGCGCACGTCGCCCTGACAGACCGAGACCGTTCCCGACTCGCCGTCTTCGTACGGTCGTCCGCCCCAGCCGCCGCCTTCGATGCTCTGCACGACGAACCGCCGCTTCGTTTCCGGATCGACTCCGAAGAACACGACCGCGCCGCCGAGCAACCCGTGGTGCGCCGCGGGAATGGTATCGGGCATCGCCTTCGCCAGCGCCGCGATGATCGTGTCGACGACCGTCGGCACGATCAGGCTCCAACCCGACATCGGCGCCGGGAAACGCGCCATCATGATGTTGCCTTCGGGAATGATCACGTCCAGCGCGCGAAACGAACCTTCGTTGACCGGATCGTTCGGACCGGTGAGCGCTTTGTATGCCACGCGCGCGGCCGCGAGCGTGCGCGAGTTGACGGCCGCTTTCCGCTCGCCCGAGCAACCCGAGAGGTCGATCGTCATGTCGCTGCCCGCGATCGTGACCTTCGCATGGAGCGGAACCGGCACGCCGAGCAGCACGCCGTCGTCGTCGAACGCCGACGACGCTTCGTACACGCCGTCGGACAAACGCGCGATGACGTTGCGGCACTTCTGCTCGGTTTCATCGAAGATGCGCGCGATCGCGTCGAGGATCACGGGCTTGCCGTACTTTTGGAACATCTCATCGAGCCGGCGCGCCGCGAGTCGGCAGGCGGCGATCTGCGACTTCAAGTCGCCGAGCGAGGACTCGGGAAAGCGGATGTTGTCGCTGATGACACGGTAGAGCGCGTTGTTGAGCGTTCCGCCTTCGTAGATCTTGAGCTGATCGAGCTGCAAGCCTTCGAGCCAGGGGTCGCCGACTTCCGGGCCGGCGCCGAAACCGGTACTCATGCCGCCGACGTCGATCCAATGCGCGCGCACCATCGAGAACATCAGCAGCTCGCCCTCGAAGAAGTACGGCGTGTAGATGACGATGTTGTTGAGATGCTGCCCCGCGACGGCTTGGTGGTTCGTGATCAAGACGTCGCCCGGCGCGAAGCCGTCCTTGCCGTAGCGCCGCACGCCGTCAGTGATGATGACGCCGAGGTCGGCCACGAAGTGCGAGACGCCGCCGACGTTCTGGCTCACGAGCTGCCCGTCGGGATCGATCAGGGCCGTGCAGAAATCGCGGACCTCGTAGATCATCATGTTATACGACGTGCGCTGCAAATCGGCGGCCATTTCGTTGGCCACTGCCGGCAGCGCGTTGCGGATCACTTCCAGGGTGACCGGGTCGAGGGTGGTGCTCGCGAGATCTGCCATCACTCCGCTCCTACGGACACGATGAGTTCGCCGGAATCCGCGACGGTGCCCACGTCGCCTTCGAACAGCACGGTCGTCGTACCCAATTCCTGGACGATCGCCGGACCGGCAACGACCGCTCCGGCCGCCAGCGCGTCGCGCCGGTAGACGGGGGTCGATACTGCCGCCGTTCCACCGAGATAGACGTCGCGGCGCGCGCTCGGCGGCGCGTTCGCCGATCGCGCGAGGCGCGGAAATTCCAACTTCGGCTGACGCCCGTAGACGGTCAGGCGCAGGTTGATCATCTCGACCGGTTCGTCGGGTGAGTGGTAGGCGTAACGGTGTTCGTAGAGCTGATCGAACGTAGTCCGGATCGTCGCGCGGTCGCCCGCGGCGAGTTGCTCTTCGGTGACCGGAACGGACAACGCGAACTCTTGCCCGACGTAGCGCATGTCGAGTTGATATTGGCGCGACGTCTCGCGGCCGGCATTCAAACGTGCGCGCGCCTCGATCAGCATGTCGTCGAAGATCGCCGCCACTTCTTTGAGATCGACCCGGCCCAGATCGGCGAAGTGCGTGCGGACGAAATCGTGCCGCTCGTCGGCCAGCAGCATCCCTAGGGCCGAAAAGTGAGACGGAAAGAGCGGCACAACCACGGTCGGGATGTGCAGGTCGCGAGCGATGGCCAGCGCGTGAAGCGGACCCGCGCCGCCCGACGCGACCAGCACGAAGTCGCGCGGGTCGAAACCCTTGACGACCGACACCTCGCGCACGGCGAGCGACATCTTCGAAACGGCGATTTGCACGATCGCTTGCGCGCTGGCGATCGTGCTGAGGCCCAACGGTGCGCCGATTTGCTCGGCGATGCCGCGTTCCGCGGCCGCCGCGTCGAGCTTCATCGCGCCGCCGAGAAAGTCGTCCGGATTCAGGCGTCCGAGAACGACGTTGGCATCGGTGATCGTCGGCTCGGTGCCGCCGTTGCCGTAGCACATCGGCCCGGGATCGGCGCCCGAACTCTGCGGACCCACCTTGAGTGCGCCGACCTCGTCGATCCAGGCGATGCTGCCGCCGCCGGCGCCGACTTCGACGATGTCGACGAGCGGGATCATCACCGGATGTCCGCTGGCATAGCCGCCGACGTAGTAGCCCGGCGCGATGCTCGGTTCACCGTCCTGAATCAAACTCGCCTTGGCCGTCGTGCCGCCCATGTCGAACGAGATCACGTTCGGATAGCCGAGCGCGGTCCCGACGCGAGCGGCCGCGATGATGCCGCCGACCGGTCCCGATTCCATCATCGCAACCGGGTGGATCGTTGCGACTTCGGGCGACATCACACCGCCGTTGGAGCGCATGATCGAGAGGTTACCGCGAAAGCCCGCGTCGCCCAAGCTCGACGCGAGGCTCTTGACGTAGCCGCCGACGCGCGGCCCGACGTACGCGTTCACGACCGTGGTCGACATGCGTTCGAACTCGCGGTATTCGCGCAGAATCTCGTGCGAGAGCGACACGTAGGCACCCGGCATCGCCCGGCGGATCACTTCGCCCGCGATGCGCTCGTGATCCGGGTTGGCGTACGAGTGCAGGAAGCAGACGGCTACCGCCTCGACGCCGTTCTCCACGAAGAACCGCGCGGCGTCCTCGAGCTCCGTGCGCTCCAGCGGACGGTAGATCTCACCCGAGGCCAGCGCGCGTTCGGAGATCTCGCGCGTCAACCGCCGTGAAACCAGCGGCCGATGGCGGTGGAAGAGCAGGTTGTAGGATTCCGGCCGGTTCCCGCGGCCGATAATGTAGACGTCGCGCGTCCCGGTCGTGACGATCAAGCCGGTCTTGGCACCCTTGCGTTCGATCAGCGTGTTGATCGCGATCGTCGAGCCGTGAATCAGCTCGTCGATCGCGCCGCCGCTCAGCCCGCTCTTGTGAATGCAGTCGATGATGCCGTCGCTCAACTGCGCCGGCGTCGTCAGGCTCTTGGCTTGAACGAAGGTCTTCGCGGCATCGTCGAACCCTAAGAGATCGGTGAACGTGCCACCGATGTCGATTGCTACGACGATCAATGCGGTAAGTACGTTTCGTTGATGACTTTGCTCAAGTCGGGGGGTGCCGGCAGAACCTGCAAGTCCACCCACGACGCCCGCAAGAGCTCTAACCCTTTTTGGTTGAACTTGCCGTCGCTCGAAAACATCGGCATCAGCGCATCGTAGGTTTGCGCCACGATCGTCTTGTCTTGCTGCAGCACGCCGGCCGCGATGTCCACGGTCTGCGCTTTGTGCGCGCGCATGTAGGCGATCGACTCGAACCAGCCTTTGAGGAACGCCCTGACGTCGTCCGGCTTCTGCGCGATCAGGCTGTCGCTCGCATAGATGACGTGAAGTTGAAAGTCGTGCAGCAGGTCGCCGAAACGATAGACGATCTTGCCCTCGCCGCTGTTCTGCAGTTTCAACGCAGTCGTAATGTCGGTGATCGCCGCGTCGACGTTCTTCGTTTCCAGCGCGGCGATGATCGAAGGCGTGGCACCGAGCATGGACTGATGGATGCCGTCGGCTCCCCAGCCTTGGCTCTTCGAAAGCGTGCTCACGAGCCAGCTCGTGGTCGAACCCGTGGTCGAGACGCCGACGGTCTTGCCCTTGAGATCCTTGACGCCGGTGACCGAACCGTCGTTGCGCACGACCAGCACGAAGAGCAGCGGTGGCCCGGCGAGCGCGGCGACGGCCTTGGCCGGCGATCCCTTGACGAGAAACGCGAGATCGGGTCCGCCGCCGAGCGCGATGTCGATGCTGCCGCTCGCGAGCCCGAGCTGCAGTTTCGAGCTGCCCTGAAAACCAATCGATTCGATGTCGAGTCCGTATTTCTTGAAGATGCCGGTCTGCATGCCGACTTCGAGCGGCACGAATGAGAACGCGGCCTGATCGGCTTTGCCGACCCGCAGCGTGTCCGCGGCGGCGCCGGTGACAAAGCGGCTGAGTAACGCCGTGGCTAGGACCGCAACGATGAACGTTTGCCGGATCAAATTGCGCATGGATTCCTCTTCCGTGGCTCGGGCTTCGCTCCGCTCGGCGGCAACGACGATTTTGGCGAAATTTCGCCATCCGTAACTTCGCCGATTGCGCTGGATGGATGCCGGTTCCCTCGCAGAACAGGGTTCGCATGGAGAACGACGCTACCGTGAAGTTCCGCGAGCTGCTCGCAAACGACGATCTGCTGCTCTGCCCCCTCGTGGGCGATCCGCTGTCGGCCCGCCTCGCCCAGCGCAGCGGGGTTCCGATCGCGCTGCTCGGCGGCTTCGCCGTTTCGGCTCACCGCTACGCGCTGCCGGACGCCGGCTTGATCACGTTTACCGACGTGCTGGATCAGATCCGCAATACGTGCGATGCCGTGCCTGGGTTTCCGATCATTGCGGACGCCGATACCGGCTACGGCAACGCGATGAACGTGCGCCGCACCGTCACGGAGTTTGCCAAGGCCGGCGCCGCGGCGCTGCTCATCGAGGATCAGTTGTGGCCGAAAAAATGCGGCCATTATGGCGGCCCGCGCGAGGTGATACCGCGGGCCGAAGCGCGCATGAAGATGCGCGCGGCGGTCGATGCGCGCGGCGCGAAGGACATCGTGGTCATCGGCCGCACCGATGCGCGTTCCGGTCACGGACTCGACGAAGCGCTGGCGCGCTGCCGCGACTTCGAAGAGGAAGGCGCCGACATGGTCTTCATCGAGGCGCTTGAAAGCGTCGAGGAGATGCGCCGTTTCGCGGGTTCGTTCAAATGCACGTGGGCCAGCATGATGCCGAAGACACCGGTCGTCAGCCGGGCCGATCTGCGCGCAATGGGGTTCAAGGTCGTCACTTACAACGTCGTGCTGCCGGCCGCCGTCTACGCGATGCAGGCGGCGCTCAAAGCGCTGATCGCCGACGACATTCCGAGCGGACCGCCGATGGTTGCCTTCGACGACTTGACCAGCCTCGTCGGGCTCAACGATTACGTGACGATGGAAGGTCGCTACCGCATCGCGGAATAGGCGCTCGCACGCGCGCCGGCGCCGATGCCGTCGACGAAACGCAGGAGTTCGACCGCCGGGCGCCCGGCCCACGACGTGTCGAGCTTCGCGCTTCCGCCCAACACGCACACGGCCGCAATCATCCGGCCTTCCCGATCGAGCAGCGGAGCGCTGAGCGCCGAAGTTCCGGGAACGAACCCGTCGATGACGCGCGCGAGGCGCCGTACGCGCGTTTCGGAAAGCATGCGCGCAAATTCGATCGCACCGTCGGCGGGCAATTCAGCGTTGACGAGATCGGAGGTCATCCGTTCGGGAAGCAGCGCGGCGAAGAGGCGTCCGGCGGCGCTCGTCGTGACCGGCAAATTGCCGGTCGGAATGAACACCGCTTCGTCGTCCGGACCCTCTTCCGAGCGCGCCACGATCGGACCGCTCGCGCCCCACACGACCAGCGACACGTGAGTCTGCGTAGCGGCGCGCAAGCGGTTCAGGCTCTCGGCGGCCGCCCAGATGTTCCGGCGCTGCATGACGAGCGCGCCGAGCGAGAATGCCAACGGGCCGAGATCGTACTGCCGTGTCTTGGCGTCTTGGATGACCAAACCGCTGCGCACGAAACTGCGCAGATAGCGATGCGTCTTCGGCGCCGGCAAGCCGCTCATAGCGGCGATTGCTTTCAGGCGCATCGGTCCGGCCGCGTACATCAAGCTGCGCAGGATCGCAGTGCCGGTCTCGATCGACTGCACGCCGTCGTCCATCCCTCTTACGGTGCCACATTCGCGCCAGGCGGGCAAGGGGCCGCGCGAGACGAAGAGGCCGCCCATGAGCCGTACGAGGCCGAGTGCGGCGCAGTTCGTCGTCCTGCTGTTGATCGCGGTGATCGGGTTTTTCGTCGTCTACCCGCTCGCGCTGATCGTCATCAACAGTTTCAACGTTGCCGGCCCCGGGCAGGCACCGGTGTACTCGGCACGGGCCTGGGCCCAAGCGTGGCAAGGACCGGGGCTCGGCCAAGCGCTCTGGAACACCGTCGCCGTCGGCGTCTGCTATCAGGCGGTCTCTTTTCCGATCGGCATCCTGCTCGCATGGCTGCTCGGCCGCAACAAGGTGCCGTTCGGGCGCGCGCTCGAGTTCGGCTTTTGGCTCTCCTACTTCTTGCCGCCGCTCTCGGCAACACTCGGCTGGATGCTGCTGCTCGATCCGCGCGGCGTGCTCAACAATTTCCTCGCCTCGACGTTCCACGTCACCGGGCCGTTCAACATCTACTCATTTGCCGGCATCGTGTGGGTGCACCTGATGGCCCGCGACATCTCGGAGAAAGTCATCCTGCTCACGCCGGCCTTTCGCAACATGGATGCGGCGCTGGAAGAAGCCGGCTACACCTCGGGCGCCGATCGCTGGCGCACGCTGCTGCGCGTGACGTTGCCGATCATGACCCCGGCGCTCGTGATCGTGTTCTTCCTCGGTTTCGTGCGACTGTTCGAATCGTTCGAGATCGAGTTGCTGCTGGGCGTGCCGTTCGGCTTCTACGTTTTCTCGACCAAGATCGTCGATCTCGCCCAACAGGTGCCGCCGCTGCTCGGACAGGCGACGGCGCTCGGCAGCGTGACGCTGGTGCTGCTGCTGATCGCCATGCCCGTGCAGCGCTGGCTCACGACGCGCCGCAGCTACACGACGGTGACGGGCCGCATTCAGCCTGCGATGATGGACCTCGGCCGCTGGACGTGGCCGGTGTTCGCCCTGATCGCCGCCGTGGTGGGTTTGCTCGTGGTCGTCCCGCTGGCGTCCGTCATCGCGGGCAGCTTCATGACGCGCTTCGGCTTCTTCAGCCTCGCGCACCCCTGGACGCTCGGCAACTGGCAACGCACCCTGAGCACCCCGGCGTTCGATCAATCGCTCTTCAACACGTTCGAGATCGCGATCGTCTCGGCCGTCGTCGCACCGATCGTGTTCTCGGTGGTCGCGTACGTGCTCGTTCGCGCGCGCGTGGCCTGGGGCCGCGGCGTGCTCGATTTCTTGTTGTGGCTGCCGAGCGTGATTCCCGGCGCGCTCGCGGGCCTGGGTCTCTTGTGGATGTTCGTCGGCACGCCCATCTTCCGGCCGATCTACGGCACGATCTGGGTGCTTGTCATCGCCGTCATTCTCAACGGCATGACGCTTTCGACGCAGACGCTGAAAGCGGCATTCTTGCAACTGCGCGGCGATCTCGAGGAGAGCGCGCGCATGTCGGGCGCGGGCTGGCTCCGCACGTACTTTCAGATCGTGTTGCCGCTGATCGCGCCGACCCTCATCGTGGTGGCGGCGATCAAGTTCATGTACGCTGCCAACGCGACGTCGAACATCATCCTGCTCGCGACATCGGATACGCGCACGCTCTCCCTGCTGGCGCTCGGTTTCGTGGCCGACGGTCAACGCGAAGCGGCGACGGTCATCACGGTCGTCATCACCGCGATCACCACCGTCATGGCGATCCTCGTGCGAACGCTGGGTTTGAACGTCGGCCTGCGGCCGAGCAGGTAGCCCTGCCGGAGCGGCGGATAATACCTGTATGGCGACGACGCAATCGCAGAACGAACGGTTGACGCAAATCGGGCCCGGGACCCCGATGGGCAACCTCTTGCGGCGTTACTGGCACCCCATCGGTGCCGCGATCGAACTCGACGTGAACCCGGTGAAAGCGGTCCGTTTCTTCGGTGAAGACCTCACCCTCCGCCGCGATGCGGCCGGGAGCTTCGGCTTGGCCGGCGAGCGCGCGGCCTATCCGGTGCAAGAACTGGGCGGCTTGCTGTTCGCGTATTTCGGACCGCAGCCGGCGCCGCTGTTGCCGCGCTGGGATATTCTCGTGCAAGACGACCTCGACCGCGCCGTCGAGATCGTGGCGCTGCCGTGCAATTGGCTGCAGTGCATGGACAACTCCGTCGATCCGGTGCACTTCGAATTCTTACACGCGCGGTTCGGAAACTACGAACGCGCGCGACTCGGCAAGCCGCCGATGATGGAGCCCGCGCAGCACCGGAAGATCGCGTTCGACGTCTATCGCTTCGGCATCATGAAGCGGCGTCTGCTCGAAGGCGCGCGCGAGGACTGCGACGATTGGACGACCGGCCATCCGCTGATCTTCCCGAACCTGCTCGCCGTCGGCCAAACGGGTGAGGCGAGCTTTCAGTATCGCGTTCCGGTCGACGACGTCAACACGATCCAGATCGGTTACCGCACGATCGCGCGCGAACCCGGCGCCGAACCGAAGTCGCTCACGGTCCGCTACCTCAACCTCTTCGATAGCGACGAGCCGCCGTACGGCGACACGATCCCTAAACAAGACTTCATCGCCTGGGTCGCGCAGGGGCCGATCGCCGATCGCACGCAGGAGCACCTGACGGCCGGCGATACGGGAGTGATCCTCTACCACAAACTGCTGCTCGAAAATATCAACTGCCTCGAACGCGGAGAGGACCCGATGGCGCTCGTTCGCGACGCGGCCGAAAACGAACCGATGATCGCGATCCCGCGCGAGCACGCCCGCCTCGAAGCGTTTGCGGTCAAGGACAAAGATTCGTTCAAGCGCGCCCGCGAGCTCGCGCAAGTCCGCGGTTAGGCGCGCCCGGCCTTTTTCAGGATCGCCGTGATCACGTCGTTCAAGGCGGCCGCCGCTTCGCCGTATTCCTGCGCGCCGCCGTTGGCGTAGGTGATGCCCGCGTGCATTCGCGGTGCAAGATAGAGACCGTCCTTGGGCGTGTCGACGCGCAGCGAGGCCTGCTTCGTCTCTTCTTGCCAGGCCAGTTGACCCTCGCGCGAGAGCAGCCAGTTCAGGAAGAGTTTCGCGGCGTTCGGGTGCGGTGCCGGTTTGATCACGGAGATCGAACCGGTGTTGGGCCCGACGGCGCCGCCCTCTTTGAGCTGATCGAGCGCGATCTGCGCGATCGGCAGCCCTTGCTGCATCGCGGTGTAAGCCTCCGTCGCCGAGGTGAAGGCGATGATCGGATACTGGCCTTGCACGCACCAGTCCACCAGTTGCCGCTGACTGCGGCTCAACACCACGTCGAGCGTGCCGAAGAACCGCTCGAACCAGGGTTGGCCCAGCTTCGGATGGCGATATACGTAGCTGGCAGGCAGGCTGCCCGGCCCGATCGTCCGGATGTCGGTAGCCGCGATCTTCCCGCGCCATTTCGGATCCGCGAGATCCCAGTACGATTTGAATTCGCTGAGCTTCACGATCGAGGTGTTGACGAAAGCCGGCGGCAGCATCAATCCGGCGAAGCTGAGGTTGGTCAGCGGCTTTTGCGCATCGTTCCACCACAACTCGTTCTGCAACCACGCGGAGCGGTCGAGCACTTCGGGCAGGATGATGAGCGGATCCAGCGTCGCCAGCGCACCGATCGGCTTGAGGTGGAGCAGCGCGGTCGTGCTGCCTTGCACCCAGATGTCGGGGATGTAGCGGCCGGCCGAGCGCTCGACGATGAGGCGCGACTGCCCGGCGCCGCTGTTGATCGCGCTCTGCACTTTGATCGCCGGGAACGCGCGCTGGAAACGCGTCACGAGCGCCGCTTCATATTCATCCCCCTCGGGGATGTAGAGCACGATCGCACCCTCTTGATTTGCCGCGCGCACGAGCGCGTCCCAACTCGGCGGCTTCTGATAATTGAGCGCGGCACTCGCGGGAGCGGCGGTCGACGCCGCGAGTGCCGCGGCCGCGCCCGCGCGCAGGAAGTCACGCCGGCGCGTCACGCTCATAGAATCAGCCGGCACGACGGCGCGGGCAGTTCGAGCCAAACGTCGTCGCCGCCGGCGAACTCCGTGTCGGACGATACCCGCGCGCGCAACGTCACGCCGTTGACCTCGACCTGGCACTCCGATTGCTCGCCGAAGAACGAGATCGACGCGATGCGTGCCGCAAAGGCGTTGGGCAACGTGGCGGTGGTGCGATGCAGGCGCAGGTGTTCGGGACGAATCGTCACGACGCCGGTCGCCCCGGTGCTGGTCGCGCCGGGACTCGTGAGCCGCACGCGGCCGAAACTCGTGTCGACCGCGCAGTCGCTCGCCGCACCGGTTTCGGCGACCGTGCACGGAATGCGGTTGCTGACGCCGAGGAACTCCGCGACGAACGCATTGGCCGGCGAACGGTAGAGTTCGCGCGGCGTCGCTTCCTGCACGATCTGCCCGTCTTGCATGACCGCGATGCGGCTGCTCATACTCAGCGCTTCGGTTTGATCGTGCGTTACGTAGAGGGTCGTGATCCCGAGCCGGCGCTGCAGCGAGCGCAACTCGGTACGCATGGTATCGCGCAGCCGCGCGTCGAGGTTCGAGAGCGGTTCGTCCAAGAGCAAAAGCGCAGGACGCCGCACGAGGGCCCGCGCGAGCGCGAGGCGCTGCTGCTGGCCGCCGGAGAGCTGCGTTGCAAAGCGGTCGACGTAGTCTTCCATTTCGACCAGCGCCAACGCTTCCTCGACGCGCTCGCGCATCTCTTTCGAGCCGTTGCGAATGCCGGCCACGTTGAGCGGAAAGGCGACGTTTTGAAAGACCGTCATGTGCGGCCAGATCGCGTAGCTCTGGAACACCATTCCGATATCGCGCTTGTTCGGCGGGACGAACACGTTCTTCTCGGGCGACGATACGAGCTTACCGTGGATCGAGATCTCGCCCTGCGTCGGGTGTTCGAGCCCGGCGATGCAGCGCATGGTCGTCGTCTTACCGCAACCGCTCGGGCCGAGCAGCGTGTAAAACTCGCCTTCGCGAATGGTAAAGCTCACGCCGCGCACCGCGCCGACCACACGCTTCTGATCGGTGTAGGATTTGTATAATCCGTCGACGATGACGGTGGCGTTTTGTGCGTTGACGGCCATGGCCAATCGGGTATTTTAGCGGAGGGTTGGCCTTTCCATGCTTGAACGGGATAGCGTATGCGCATCGTAGCCCTTGAAGAACACGTCACCATCGCAGCCTTCAGCGACGAGCTGGAACGGAGCGCTCCGGCCGAGCGCGGCGGGCGCTCCGGAGCAAGCCGGCGCGACGCGCTCGAAGACATCGAAAGCGCGCGTCTGCCGTCAATGGACGAGAACGGCATCACGCTGCAGATCCTCTCCGTCCCCGGACCGGGCGCCGTGCTGCTCACGCCGGAAGCGGGACCGGACTACGCCAAGCGCTACAACGATGCGCTGGCCGCGGTCGTGCGCAAGCACCCCGGCCGGTTCACGGCATTCGCACACCTGCCGTCGACGGCACCCGAGGCGGCGGCCGACGAACTCGAACGCACGGTGCGCGAACACGGCTTCCGCGGCGCGCTGTTGAGCGGCATGGTCAAGGACAAGTTCCTCGACGACCCGTCGTTCGCACCGCTGCTCGCGCGCGCCGAAGCGCTCGACGTGCCCATCTACATTCACCCCGGCGTTCCGCCCCCGGCCGTGCGCAACGCCTATTACGACGGCTACAATCCCCAGGTTTCTTCGATGTTCGCAACGGCCGGCTTCGGCTGGCACGCCGAAACGGCGATCCACGTGCTGCGGATGGTGCTCAGCGGAACCTTCGACCAGCATCCGCGACTGAAGATCATCATCGGCCACATGGGCGAGGGTCTGCCGACGATGCTGGCGCGCTGCGATGATTTTCTCTCGCAGCGCATCACCGGTTTACCGCGCTCGGTGAGCCAGACGATCCTCGATCACGTGACGATCACCACCAGCGGCTTCTTCTCGTTCCCGCCGTTCCTGGCTGCTCTGCTGACGTTCGGCGCCGACCGCATCCTCTTTTCGGTCGACTACCCGTTCAGCCGCAACGACATCGCCCGCAAATTTCTCGATGACCTGCCGGTGAGTCCCGACGACAAGGAAAAGATCGCGCACGGCAACGCCGACCGCTTGTTGAAGTTGACCTAATCCTGACAGGAAGCGCTTAGGCCTTACCGGATTTCGCTAGAATATCGGTCACCATCGAACCGATGCCGGAGAGCAACGAGCCGTACTGCTCCGCTCCGGCATTGACGTAGGCCTTGCCCGGACGCGGCGCGAGCACGAGGTTGGTCTTCGGAACGTCTGTCCGCAGCGAGGCGTACTTCGTCTCTTCTTGCCACGCGATCTGTCCTTCGCGCGAGAGCAGCCAGTTCGTGTAGAGCTTCGCCGCATTCGGGTGCGGCGGCCGATCGAGCACGGAAATCGCGCCGGCGCCCGGGCCCACCGCGCAGCCTTCTTTCAGTTGATCGATCGGCACCGGCGCGATCGGCAGACCGAGGTCGATCGCGGTCGCCGCTTCTTCGGCCGACACGAAGCCCGCAACGGCATAGCGTCCTTGCGAGAGCCCGTCGATGAGCTGGCGCTGATCGCGGCCCATCACGACGTCGAGTTCGCCGAAGAACCGCTTGAACCACGGCGCGCCGAGCGAGGGCTGTTTGAAGATGTAGCTGGCCGGTACGCCGCCCGCGCCGATGACGCGGATGTCGTTGGAGCACACCTTGCCCTTCCATTTCAGATCGGCGATATCCCAATACGAGCGGAACGACGACGCCTTGGCGAGGTTGGTATTGAAGTAGGCGACCGGGTAGAGGATCGCGGCGAAGCTGAGGTTGGTGTTCGGAGCATGTCCGTCGTTCCACCACAGCATGTTCTGCTGCCACGCGCTGCGGTTGAGGATCTCCGGCAGCACGAGCAGCGGCTCGAGCGCCTTCATGCCGCCGGCCGGTTTGAGCCCGAGCAGCGCAACGGTGCTGCCATTGACGTACACGTCGGCGAGGTAACGTCCGGCCGTGCGTTCGGCTTGCAGACGCGTCACCAATTGGGCGCCCACGCCCATCGTGCTCTCAACCTTGATCTCCGGAAACGCTTTCTGGAAGCGCGTCACCAGGGCCGCGTAGAACGAGTCACCCGACGGACCGTAGAGCACCACCGTGCCCTCTTGTTTGGCGGCCGCGACGAGCTTGTCCCAATCGGCGGGCTTCCGATAACTGATCGCGGCGGCGGCCGGCTCGGCTCCCGCCAGAGTAGCGCCGGCAGCTGCGGCGCCGGCCAAAAAATCCCGTCGTTGAAGCATCAGCGGCATGTTTTCGATTGCCGGGTCCTCGACCTCCGGCGTTGAACTCCCGGTCATGGCTGAAGCGAAGAAACCACACGATCACACGCAGGCCGAGCGCGTGTTCGTGCGCGGCATCGAAGGGCAGTATAATCTGACGCAAGAGCTCAACCGCTTGCGCTCGTTACCGCGCGTGCGCAAGGGCTCGGAGACGCCGTTCTCCGGCTATCCGCAGATGTACAACCGGGATTACCTGATCCCGGCCCACGGTCTCGGGCAGACGCTCCACATCCACCTCGAAGAGTACGCGCCGGGCGGCGTTTCACAAAAACACGGGCACGTCAACGAGGCGGTGTTCTACATCCTCGACGGCATCGGCGCCGAAGTCCACGACGGCGTGCGCTACGAGTGGGAAGCCGGCGACATCGCAATCGTGCACAACAACTGCGTCCACCAGCACTTCAACCGCAGCACCGAGAAGCCGGCGCGCTGCCTCGTGATGAAGACGAAGCCGATGTACCTCTTCATGAACCTGCTCTTCCAGCGCACGATCATTCCGTTCTCACACGAACCCTCACCGACCGGCGTGGGTTTTGTGCCGCGCGAAGACCCCTCGCCCTTCGATCACCAGCACGATCACGATCACCATCACGACGATCACGCCCACGTGCACTTCGAGACCGTCGAGGGGACGAAGGCATGAGCAAACAAGCGCCCTGGGATGAATACGCGGCGTGGTGCCAAGGCAACGTCGGGGGCAAGCATTACGCCTCGCTGCTCAACGATGCGCAAACCAAGCCCGAGCGCGACAAAGCGCGCCGCAAAGTCATCAAAGCGAGCGAACATCCGTGGGAAAATTCACCGCACGGCCTGCTCAAGCACCTGGTCAACGAAGAGATGAACACGCGCGCCGAAACGGTCGACGCGTACATGCAGATCATTCCGCCCGGCAGCCGTTCCGGCCGTCACCGCCAGCTCGCCGAGCAGGCCGTCTACGTCGTCGAGGGCTACGGCTACGACATCCACGTCGACTGCGACCTCGCGATCGCCGAGGGCGAACGCTACCAGTGGGTCCCGCAGCAAGAAGAACGGCGCTTCGAGTGGGAAGCCGGCGACACGATCTACATCCCGCCGAACACGATCAGCCAGCACTTCAACGGCGATCCGGCGCACCCGGCGCGCGTCATCGTGATCACCAACCGCATTTACAAACAGAGTGGATTAAACGACCTCGAACAACTCGAAACGGCACCCGAATACGATCCCGGCGAAGAGCTAAACGCCGAGACAATCCGCAAGTACCTTTAGCAGTTGCACTTCACGGCGAACGCGCGCTCGTTGCCGACCAGCGACTCGCCGACGCGTCCGTGCGCGGCCATGTGCCGATCCGTCACGGCGAGGCCGCCGCTGCGGTAGATGTCGTCGGTTAGCGCTTCCCAATCGCGGTTGCCGTCCGCGGAAAATTGGAAGGGCAGCGTCTTCATCGCCCAGTCGTCGGGGTCGAACGCCAGCGCCGATTCGAAGACGCTGCGGAGGATGTCGCGCTGTTGCGCCGGCTCGTGCGGCGCACCGGCCGAACAGCCGAGCGGGAAATCGAGAAAGCACGTGCGCGGTGGTTTGACCGCGGCGCTCATCTCCCACAGCGTGCTCAGGCTGATGGTCGGCAGACCGCGTGCTTCGAGGCCGCGCGCGATCAACCCGGTCGCTCGATGACAGGCAGGGCAAAACGGAACTAGGAGCACGAGATCGACACCTTGCGCATCGAACACGGCCTTCATTGCCGGCACCGTCTGTTGCAGCAGCTCGGTATAGCGCTCGATCGAGCCAACCATCGAAACGTTGGTGTGCGCGAGTCGCCGGAAGGCGCCTTCAGCCTCGAGCTCTTTCAAGCGATCGATGGGATAGGCGACGTTGAGATCCTCCAGCGCCCACTTGCGAATCAGCGTCTTGTGCGAGATGACGAACCGGTCGAGCGGAACATCGCGCGGCAGCAGCCGGAACGAGATGTCTTCGGTCTCGAGCAACGGCGGATCGGACGGCAACTGCGCGCCGCAACTCACGAAGAGACCGATCGTTGATTCCGCGATCGGCTTGCGCAGCGGTACCAATACGGGCGGATCGAAAGACGGCATCGGAATCGCGCGTCCGGACTCAGCCAAAAAGCGGGCGAAACTGTACGGCATTACAGCAGCAAGAAATCTCGAGCGGGGAACGGCTTGTCGATGAATCCATACTTGGCTGCCGCATCGATCACGGGCTGGTATTCGCCCGCCACGAGCGTCGTCGCGATCACGGAATGGGTCATGTTGCGGAGCTTCGCTTCGTCGATCTTCACGAACGGCGCCAAGTACGCGGTCATCTCGCTGGGATGGGCGTTGGCGTAGTTGACCGACGTCAAGAGCGCGGCCAGGAAGCGGTGCACGATGTCGGGGTTTTGCGCCAGGAACGCCCGCGTGGTGTACCAGGTGTTGACGATGTAGCGTTTCCCGATCGCCGCATTCGGTTCGCCGAGATTTTTGAAGAGCCCCGACTGCACCGCATCGCCGAGCTGCGTGTTGCTCACCACGGTTGCATCGATCCGCCCCGCGTCGACGGCGGAGAGCACGGCCGAGGCAGGCACCTCGATGAACTTCATCGTGCTCGAATCGCCGCCGTTCTGATCGATCCAGGCCTTGATCGAGATCACGCGCGCATCGACGAGCGAGGACACCCCGAGCGTCTTGCCGTTGAAATCCTTACCCGGCCGCAGCGCCGAGTCTTTGCGCACGATCAGCGCCGACGTCGGCCGGTCGGCCGTGAAGACGACCGACGGCGCGATGATGACGAACGGTAGGCCGTGCGCGTGCGCGGCGACGAGCGCGATCGTGCTCGACTTCGCGATCGGCAGCGCGCCGCTCGCGACGGCGCTCGCCCCCGCCGCGCCGCTCAGCAGCGGTTCGACGTGCACGTCGAGTCCGTTGCGCGCGAAGACCCCGTTGGCGATGCCGTAGAGCGTCGCGGAAATGTCGTCATCGAACGTCGCCCCGACGGCGAGGGCCGTGTTCGCGGCTCGCGCCGGGACGGCCGAGGCGAGGGCGGCCAGTGCCCCCGCAGCGAGCACTTCCGAGCGCCGAAAGCGCATCAGAGCGAGATCACCATGTCGGCGGCGTTGATCGGCGTAATGAACTTGAATTTCACCGCGGCGTCGAGCAGCACCTGATAGTCGGCCAGGTTGAAGCGCGGCGCGAAGCGCTGGGTGGCACGCGTGGTGGTGACCTTGAGATCTTGCTGGAGAATGGCGGCCGCGGGCAGCGGGTTCGCCATCGCCCAGGCGCCGCCGGCGATGATCGCATCGCGGAATTTGCGCGCGGTATCGGTATTCTTCGTCACCCAGTCGCGCGTGGCAAACCAGGTCGTCTCGACGAAGACGTTCCCGACGGCGTCCTCGGCATCGCCGAGCAGGCGCGTTTGACTGCGCGCCGCCGTGTATTCCGGATCTTCGAGGTTGACCGCGTCGACGCGTCCGGCTTGCAAGGCCGCCAGACCTTCGGTGGGCCGCAGTTCGACGAACTTGACGGAGTTGACGTCGCCCCCTTGTTTATCGATCAGCGCCTCGACGACGAGCTGATCGAGACCCTTGAGCGTCGAGACGGCAACGATTTTCCCCGAGAGATCCTTCGCCGTCGCAACCTTCGAATCGGGCAGCACGAGCAGACCGCTCGCCGGATAGCGCGAATCGTGGATGCCGCCCGGTGCGAACGTGACGAACGGCAGCCCGCGTCCGACCGCTTGCGCGAGACCGAGTACGCTGGTAACGCCGATCTGCAGCGTGCCCCCGGCAACCGCGGCGGTCGTCGTGGCGCCGTTGACCGAGGTCACCACGGTGACGTCGAGCCCGCGCTGTTTGAAGAACCCGTTGGCCCGCGCGTAGTACGCCTGCGCTTGCGGTTCGATCAACCCCGCACCGACTTGCAGCGGCGACGTGCTTTGCGCCCGCACACCCGACGGCAGCGCCGTCCATGCCAGGGCCGAAGCACCTGAGGCGAGCCATGCCGCGCGCGTAAGGCGATCGTTCATATCGACGACGGCGTTAGCGAGGTTCGGCAGTCCGACCTTCCGCGGGGCGGAGCGCGGGAAACTCGTCGAGTGCCTGATCCCAGAAAACGCGAATCTCTTCGGTATCCTTCGCCGGCACCGCACCGAACGGCGGATAGGTCGGCCCGCAATCTAGGCCGATCGCGGTCAGCGACGCCTTCGATACGGCGACCAGCCCGTGCGCGATCCAACGCGCCGGCATTTCGCTCAGCAGTTGCTGGATGCGCACCGCTTTCGGCAGATCGCCCGCGTGAAAGGCTTCCACCAGCAATGCCGCAAGCGCCGAGCCCGGCGCCGGCATCGTCCCGCCCGCGGCACCGAGGATCAACGTACCGAGGAGCACCTCGAGCGTGGTGAAGATCCGTCCGAGCTTGCGTGCTTGTGCTTCGCGCAAAAGGTTCGCGAGGAAGCGCTGATTGCGCGAGCTTTCCTTGAGCCCAACAACGCCGGGAATGGACAGCACTTCCATCAGCGCGGGCACGCCGAGGTCGGCACCCGGTCCCTGGTTATGATACGCCACGACCGGCAGTGCGCTCTCACGGACGATGGCTTGGTAATACGCCACGATTTCGGCCGTCGTGGCCGCGCCGCCGGACGGACGATTCGGCAGCAGCACTTGTACCGCCGAGGCGCCCGACTCGTGCGCAAGCGCCGCCAGCTCGATCGAGCGGCGATACGATGCGTGCGAGATACCGACCAGCGCCGGAACGCGACCGCCGATCGCGGCGATCGTTTCTCGAATAAGCTCACGCCGCGCGGCGTCGGAGAGATACTGATACTCTTGCGCCTCGACGCCCGCAACGCAGATCGCGGCCGGACGCGAGCTGGCGACCACCCAGTCGATCTCGCGCTGCAGCCGCGCGTAGTCCACCGCACCGTCCGCATCGAACGGCGTGACGGGCGGAACGACGTTGCCCGGGAGCTTCCACGTATCCAAGCCGATCATCGTGGCGTTACGCAATCGCTCACAGCGGCGCTCCGCCGCGGCGTGAGGCATTGACGAAATCCCCCTTCTTCGGATCCCACTTCACGAAGATCACGGCATCGGAATCGAGACCGTGCTGATCGTTGCTGCGGAAATCATAAAAGCCGCTCGAACCCGCGAAGCCGTGCAAGCCGGCGATGTAATCGCGCAGTTGCGCGGCCGTTGCATTGGGCCCGAGCTTGCGCAGCCCGGAGAGGACGATCAGTGCGGGATCCCACGCTTGACCGCTGTCGGGGGTGTACGACACGCCCGCGGCTTTGAATGCCCCATAGAACTTGTCGATCTCGTCGCGCAAGGGTCCGTTGCCGATCGCATCGCGCGCGTAGTAGAGCATGCCGTTGAAGTACGTCTCGGCGGGCAAGAAGCCGGTATACTGCTTCAACAGATCGGGCTGTTCGTTCGCCGCCGAGGTCAGCACGGGCAAGTGAATGCCGGCATCGTTGAGCGCGCGCAGCAGCGTGCCGAAGGCGGCGCCCGACGCCGGCGTGATGATCGCTTGGGCGTTCGTGCCCTTCAGGCGCGTGACGAGCGCGCTGACGCTGATGTCGGCCGGATTGAAGGCCTCGTTGAAGACGAGTTGCATGCTGCGATTCTCGGGCAGCCCCATCGCGTACTTCAGGTAGAAGTCCGCGGCTTGACCGGTCGCCGTCGTTACGGAGACGTTCGCGATGCGCTTCCAATTGCGCCCGCGCGCGAACCGCACTTGGGCCGGGAGTATCTTCTCGAGCGATGCCGATGCGGAAAACACGTAGCTGCCGGGCTTCGGCGAAAAGCCCGGCGTGAAGCAATAGTTGACCGGGCCGCTTTCAAACAGCGGCGCCATTGCGGCGCACGTTGCGACCTGTCCCGAGCCGAGCACCGCGATTGGTTTCGGGTTCGCCGCCAGTACCTGGTTTGCCAGTTGGACGGCGACGCGCGGTTCGGTCTGATCGTCGTAGATGGCAAAATGGATCGGACGCCCGTTCAGGCCGCCGTGCTTGTTTTCATATTGCTCGAACACGTGAAGCGCGGCCGTTTCGGTTTGGCCCGCGTAGCCGTTCGCACCGGTACCGTTGAGAATCACGGGGATCACGTACGGATCGGGCGCGGACGACGCGACCGAAGCGCCCAGCGCGACGACGGTAAGCGCGATGAGAAGGTTCCGGAAGATGATGGCAATGTTCATTGAAATACGGGCGCCCTACCTAAGACTTGCTTGACGATGGTGAAGAGTTTGAGATCGACGCGTTCGTTGAGCGGTTCGTTGCTCGAGATGCTCAAGCGCATCGGAGCGGGCCAGCCGCGCAACGCGTGCGCGACGTTGCACAACGCGTTGAGCGTCGCCGCAGCGCCCAAGTGCGCGGCACCGACCGCGATGCACCCGACGACGCGGCCGTCGAGATACGGCGGATCGTCCGAACGCATGTCCTCCACGTAGTCGAGGGCGTTCTTGATCCGGCCGCTGATATTGCCGTGATACGCCGGCGAAGCGAGGATCAAGCCGTCGCAGCGCCGGAGTTCGCGCAAGAACGTCTCGACCTCCGGCGTGTGTTCCCGGTCTTCCGCGTACAAGGGAAATTCGAGATCGCGCGCGCTGAAGAGCCGCGTTTCGGCGCCGAGCCGTTCGGCCTCCGCGAGACCGCGGCGCAGGATCGCTTCGGTCGTGGAGTTCTTGCTTGCCGAGCCGCCTATTCCGACAACGTACACGCGGTCAGGCCGGGGCGCCGGCGAGTTCGCGCGACGCGGCATGCCACGGCGCTTCTTGCAGCACCGTTTCGCGTACCTCGAAGCGGCTCTCCGTCAGGTGCATCGATTCGTCGGCCAGCACCTTGAACGGGAAGCGCGAATAGATCACCATGCGCCGGAAATCCGGTTTGCAGTCCTTGACCGAGTGCGCGATGCCGAGGGGAATGAGGAACCATTGGCCGGGCGACATCGGGAACGACTCTTCGAACTCCGACATGTTGGTGTTGTCGCCCATGAATTGCAGCCCGAACTCTTCGCTCTCGAGCGCACGGTGAAACGCGAACTGCTCGCCGACGGTGTTGTACACTTCCATCATCGCCTTCGTCGACGACATGAACTTGGGCCCCGGCCCCTTACGGCCGGTAACGTCTTCAAACAGGTCGAACGGCCGCAGCTTACGCACCGCGCTGACCTTCTTGTCGCGCTCGGTGCTCGAGCTGCCGACCAGCTCGCTCGCCTGCCGCTCGATCTCGGTCGCATCGGCCGGATCGTCGTTCCAGATGAACATCTTCTCGACGACGGTGCCGCTCGGCGCCGGGACCGCCGCCGCGGCAGAATAGTCCGGGCCGCCGATTCGCTTGACCTCGAACTGCGTGCGGCTGGTGCAGAGATCCTCGCCCATCACACTGGTGATCGCTTCGCGCACGTGCACGATCTGGCGCAATGATTCTTTGTCGCCGATGCTGCGATGCGCAATACCGCGCGGGATCAGCAGCATCTCGCCGGGCGCAAGGGTTTCGACGCCCATCTCCGTTTCGACGCGGCTCGTGCCGGCGAACTGAAAGATCGTCTCGTCGAAGTTGATGTTGCGATGAAAGAACGGCGCGGGTCCGGCGGCGGAGTCGACGCTGACGCGCATGTCTTCGTTGGCCAGCAGCGCCACGGGCTGATGCGGCGCGCGAATGAGGTCGAACGGCCGCAAGTTGGGCGGCTTGTGTTTGCCCTTGGCGGTGCCGCGCAGGCCCTCTTTGGTGCGCTCGGTCCAACCCGTCATCTGAATCTGGGTGTCGCCTTCCCAGCCCGTCATGAACTCGCGAATCTTCGTCATGTCCGGAGAATATGCGAAGGCGCCTGAGAATGCCTATGGGACGTCCGTGGCCGCCGGTTCGATCCAGCGCTCGGCCCACTGACCGAGCGCGTCGAGTGCAACTTGCAGTTCGGCGCCGGCGCACGTGAGCGAATACACGACGCGCACGGGCGAGCCGGGTTGAACGTCCCGCCGAATCAAGCCCTCCGCTTCCAGTTCGCGCAAACGCTCGGTCAAGAGCCGGTCGGAAATCCCCGGAACGGCCGCGAGCAGCTCGTTGAAACGCCGCGGGCCGCCCAGCAGCACGCGAATGACGGCGCCGGTCCAGCGGCGGCCGATCAGCTCGATCGCCTTGTGGAAACGCGGACAGAAGGCCACATCGACGGGGCTACTTTCTGTTGCCAGGCTACTTGACGTATGTTCAGCGGTCATGATAGGGTGCCCTAAGGCTACCATAAGTAGGTTGGCTACGCAAGATTCGCTTCGGAGGTTGCCGGAAGGCACACATGGATATCGCGCTTCTCATCATTCGGGTCATTCTCGGTCTCGCTATCGCTCGCCACGGGGCGGAAAAGCTCTTCGGCTGGTTCGGCGGCTACGGCATCGCCGGGACGGCCGGCTTCTTCGAGCAGCTCGGCTGGAAGCCGGGCAAGCTCTTCGTCCTGGCCGCAGCAGGCGCCGAACTGGGCGGCGGCCTCCTGACCGTCCTCGGCCTCGGCGGTCCGGTCGGACCGGCGCTCATCGTCATGGTCATGATCGTGGCGATCTTCTCGGTCCACTTCGCGAAGGGCTTCGCCCAAGCGAACGGCGGCTACGAACTCAACACGCTCTACATCGCCGCCGCCCTGGCGCCGGCGTTCGATCTCGGCGCGTATTCGCTGGATCGGGCTCTGGGCTGGTCGGCCTACATCACCCCGGCCGCCGCCTGGACGGCGCTTGCCGCAGCGGTGGTGCTCGCGCTCCTCAACCTCCTCGTGCGGCGGCCCGCACCGGCGCAGGCGCTCGCGGCCGATTAAAGCCGCTGGTCCGAACAACCGTCATCGTACAGCCGTCTAGCGACCCAGCCGGTGTCCGGCCGGGTTGCTGCCCCGCTCATGACTCGCTTCTCGCACGATCAAAAGCATGGTTAGGCTTTAGCAATTACTTGGTCAACCATGACGATTTCAGTCTCTTCTGACGGAGGATCGACATGACGCACGATGATCCACGTTCCGTCGTTCGGATTGTCGACAACCTCGGCCACGATGTCACCCCGCAAACGCACACGCTCGCCGGGTTTGAGTTCGTGCACATGGACGTACTCATCGTTCCCGCCCGCTCGAATTCTTTCATCCGTCATCTCAGAAAAACACCGTTAGATTTTTGGCGAGTAGCACGCTTTGATCGAGCGTGATACGACGCCGCGCAATCTTCCAGGCATCGTCCACACGGCGCAATAGATCCTCTCGTTTTCCCGCGAATACCGCGGTCTCGCGTTCAATACGATTCTGATAGATCAGAAAGCGCGATGTAACGACGACCTCCTTCGGATCTTCGAGCGTAGGCCGGGCTTCTTTAATCCGAACGTTCGTGACAAAGTGTGAGACGCGAGATGCCGGTTCCTCAGCCCAATGTAGCCCGGTCATGAGTTGCTCGACTCGTTTGGAGACCGTCCACTTGTCCTCATCAAACCAACTTACATCAACGCCGAATCGCGTCTCCTGGCGGTCGGCATTGCCGAATTTGACGTTGCGCTGAATCGGCATAAAGTACACGAGATCTTCAGTCAAAAGGTCAAGCCACTCCGGAAAGCGGCGTTCGTCGAGCAGCTCCGCCTCGGCATAAAAGAAATCTTCGATGTCTGCTCGCAAGGCATGTGAGTTCAAGTCGGTCCTCCACTGGGAATGGGTCCCCCTTGGTGGTCGAAGCAACCCACGTCGATCACGGTCCCTGAAATCGCCTCTGCTTCAGGCGAAAGCAGAAATGCGACGGCGCAGGCGACATCACGTGGGGAAGCGGCCCGCCCCGCAACCGA